>Ga0302278_10000119_pt1 | contig 97119 bp, 78 predicted proteins | sample III_Bog_N3_2_FD_194543 | JGI IMG/M metagenome (GOLD analysis project Ga0302278, IMG submission 194543) | Peat permafrost microbial communities from Stordalen Mire near Abisko, Sweden - III_Bog_N3_2 | ecosystem: Environmental > Terrestrial > Soil > Wetlands > Peat | place: Sweden: Abisko...
CCGCACGCCAGCCGGTCTCCCACCCCAACAACGGAGATCTGTCGTTGGGGACCCCGGTCTGGAGACCGGCGCTACCGTCAACTTCGGTCGCTTACTCGCCTAGCATGATGCGCTGGATTCTGGAGGCGCGGCCAGTGTGCTCGTCGCAAGTGACCAGGGCAGCACACATCTTGGGGTTGCCCTTTGCCGCCTCGAACTTGCCGGGCATTCCGGTGAGGAATTTGTGCAGCACAAGGTCCTTTTCCACGCCAATGACACTGTCATAGGGGCCGCTCATGCCGACATCGGTCTGGTAGGCGGTGCCGCCGGGGAGGACGCGCTCGTCGGCGGTGGGGACGTGGGTGTGGGTGCCGAGGACGGCGGTGACACGGCCGTCCAAATGCCAGCCCATGGCGACTTTTTCGCTGGTGGCTTCGGCGTGGAAGTCGACCAGGATAACCTTGGCCTGGATGCCCTTGAGGATGTCGTTGATGGCGTGGAAGGGATCGTTGGTGGCGTTCATGAAGACGCGGCCGGCGATGTTGATTACTGCGTAAGGGATGCCAGAGTTGGTTGTGCCTTCAAAGATGCCGTAGCCGGGCAGGTTGGGCTGGTAATTGGCGGGGCGGATGATGCGGCGGGGACGGTCCTGGGAGTTGGCGGGGACGGAGTTCAGGTAGTCAATAAGCTCGCGTTTGTCCCAGACGTGGTTGCCGGTGGTGAGGACGTCTGCGCCGAGGTCGAAGAGGTCTTCGGCGATCTGCGGCGTGACGCCGAAGCCGCCGGCGGCGTTTTCCGCGTTGATGACGGTGAGGTCGACTTTGTGCGCAGAGCGGACATGGCCGATGTGTTCGCGGACGATTTTGCGTCCGGCAGATCCGAAAATGTCGCCCACAAAGAGAATGTTCAAAGAAACTCCAGTTGTCAGTAGTCAGTTGTCAGAGATCAAAAAAACGCTCTCTCAATTCGGGTGTATTACGTCACTCATGAGAATGGCTCATTTGTGTCGGCCCACTCATTTGGCGCAACGCTAAACTCCCATTCGGCCTGATGAAGCGCGTCTTCCAAAGTGTCATGATGTGTGTGCGCTTTCAGTCTATTCTCGCAAAATCGCCACAGAATGAATTCCGCCTGATCTGGACTATGTGTAATCACAAGAGAAATGAACGGCGGAAACTCTCTTGATCCGTTTTTGTCGGTAGTGGTGTGCTTCGTACGACCGGGTCGGAGATGACGCTCATTCAGTAACGCCTTTTTGACTACGACCATTTCACTCATGCAGGTAGGTTTTCCTGATCTCTGTTCTCTGACTTCTGATCTCTGTTGCGCATGAGGGGGAAGAGGATTACGTCGCGGATGGAGCGGGAGCCGGTTAGGAGCATGACCAGGCGGTCTACGCCGAGGCCTTCGCCGCCGGTGGGAGGCAGGCCGTAGGCGAGGGCGCGGACATAGTCTTCGTCCATCTGGTGGGCTTCGTCGTCGCCGGCGGCGCGTTGCGCTAGCTGGTCGCGGAAACGCTTCTCCTGCTCGACGGGGTCGTTGAGCTCGCTGAAGGCGTTGCCCAGCTCGAAGCCGCCGCAGAAGAACTCGAAGCGCTCGACGTGCTCAGGGTCGTCGGGCTTCTGCTTGGAGAGCGGCGAGACTTCGGTTGGGTAGTCGTAGATTATGGTGGGCTTGATTAGGAAACGCTCTACAATCGCCTCGAATAGGTTATAGATCGATTTACCGAGAGACGCGCCTTCGTCGAGAAAGTAAATCACGCGACTCAATAGCCCCGTCAGGACCAGCGGATCGTCGCTGGGTGCGCGTGGGGTCACACTGCTGAGGTAGGCTTCCTCCTCAGAGATTACATCGAATTCGCGCTCCTCGAACCGGGCCTTCGCATTGAGAGATTGGTGGATATTCAGAGCTCCCTCAAGGAATAGCTTGAGAGATTTCGCGTCTACAAATGCACCGTCTGTAAGCTGCGGGAGATGCGCAGGCCAATACACGCGGATCGCTTCGCGCATAGTGAGGCGCGTCCATTTGCCCAGGTCAATTTCCACGCCGCCGAAGTTCGTGATCGTTGTGCCGTTCACTTCCTTGGCGACGAAGGCGATGAGGTCTTCTGTGATCTGCATCAGGTCGTGGTAGTTGGCGTAGGCCTGATAGAACTCGAGCATGGTGAACTCGGGGTTGTGCTGGGTGCTGACGCCTTCGTTGCGGAAGTTGCGGTTGATCTCGTAGACGCGGTCGAGGCCGCCGACGACCAAGCGCTTCAAATAAAGCTCGGGGGCGATGCGCAGGAAGAGGTCTTGATCGAGGGCGTTGTGGTGGGTCTTGAAGGGGCGCGCCGCGGCGCCGCCGGCCACCTGCTGCATCATGGGTGTTTCGACTTCGAGGTAGCCGCGCTCGTCGAAGAACTGGCGGAGCGCTTTCAGCGCTTTCGCTCGCTTGACGAAGACTTCGCGGCTTTCGAGATTGACGAAGAGATCGACGTAGCGCTGGCGGTAGCGGAGTTCGACGTCGGCGAGGCCGTGGAATTTCTCCGGCAGGGCGAGCATGGCCTTGGCGAGGAAGGTGAGGCGTTCGACGTGGATGGTGAGCTCGCCGGTGCGGGTGCGGAAGAGGTAGCCGGAGACGCCGATGTGGTCGCCGAGGTCGAGAAGCTTGTAGAGGGCGAAGCCCTGCTCGCCGACGGCGTCTAGGCGGACGTAGATCTGGAGACGCTGGCCGCCCTGCTGGAGGGTGGAGAAGCCGGCTTTGCCCTGGGCGCGGATGGCCATTATGCGGCCGGCGACGGCGACAGTGGTGCGATTGGCCTCGAGGTCTTCAGCAGTGGACTCGCCCCAGTGCTCGCGGACTTCCGGGATGGTGTGCGAGCTGGGGAACTGGTTGGGGTAAGGCTGCTGGCCGAGCTTCTCGATCTCCTCGAGTTTTGACTTGCGCAGTTCGAAGAGGCTGCGCTCGAATTCCGAATCGTTCGAATCGAACAAGGGTGTTTCCTTCCAGATTGGGGCGATAGCGGCTGCGAAGATCCCGCAGGGGCTAAAGCCCACGTCTATTCTTGGCTGACATCGGCACGACTAAAGTCATGCCCTGATACAAAGCTTTCGGGAATCGCCGCCGGGATAAGTTTTCCGCAGTCTGGATGTGCCCAAAAGGAAGTATAACCTTTGGGCTGTTTCCACTGTGAAATTGAAGGTTTTTCAGGGTTTTTCGGGGCAAAAAAGGCGAAAAAGAGAGGGTTGTGTTAACCCATAAGTAACTGGCAAGAAATGGCAAGTTGTTTATTAAATTAGACTTGCGTCGATATTTTTTGCGAGGGAAGGTCAATTTGAGGGTAGGGGGGGTGGGTGTTTTCGCTCAATCGGGGGTGGTACGGGCCGGGCATATTTCTAAAAGGAGGCAGGGTTTTGATAGCGGGGATAGCGTTCATGAATCAAGCGTACGCGTTTCGACGAAATAGACTGCAAATTTCAAGATAGATTTTTTTCAATCCATTCAGCGAGTCAGCGTCCGCCCGGCGGACTTAGCGAGTCAGCAAGTCAGCGAGGACATTGAGGAGTGAAACTGTAAACTCGCACCGCCTTATGATCAATCAAGCTGAGCAACCGCTGTATGCTTGATTGGAGCACCCATGCCGTTTAACAACCCCATTCCGAAGCGCAAGCCGGCCGAGCAGGACTCTGGCGGCATTCAGTCGTACATGCAGATGGAGAAGGTGGTGCAGATCGCGATCGTGTTGCCGGTTGCGGTGTTGCTGGGCTGGGGGGGCGGGGCGTGGCTGGGCAACCGTTTTCATCAGCCATGGATGACACTGGTGGGATTTGTTTTAGGGAGCGTGGCGGGCATTTCGAGTGCGATTCGCATGGCGATTGCGTTTGGGGGCGGCCCGGACAAGGGTGGAGACGGGGCAGGGAAGCCGGGCCCCGAAGATCAATCATGACAGAGACATCGAATCCGCTGATGGACATGACGGACGAGGGTTTGCAGAAGATGCTGGGGCGGGCGCTGCGCAATACTTTGCTGCTGGGGATTGTTCCGGCGCTGGTTTTGTGGGCTGTATCGGGCTGGCGGAACGCGGCCATGCTGGCTGTGGGCACGCTGATTTCGGCGGCAAGCATCTGGGAGTGGCAGCGGCTGGCGAAGCTGATTGCGGCGCGGCTGGATAACAAAAAGGCGGCTCCGGGGGCGGGAGTGCAGGTGCTGTTTTTTGTGCTGCGGCTCACCGTGTTTGCGGGGGCCATCTATGTTACCCTGAAGTGTTTCCAGGGCTCACCGTTGGCTCTTCTTTGCGGGCTTGGTCTTGCCGTTACGACGATGGCCTGGGAAGGTATTCGGCTGCTTCGCGAATAACAATTGACCGACTTGAGCAGGGGGTTCTTGGAACCCGTTGCGGAGACAGAGGGAATTAGAGTTCCATGCCCGAACCGTTAGCGATTACGCGATTTTTGAATCTCATATTTGGCGGAATGGTGGCTTCGCTGCTGCACCTGGTGGGAATTACCGCCGATCCGGCGACGGCGATCAACGACACCTTTGCGATGGAACTGTTGGTTGTGGTTGGTTTGATCGCATTTTTTGCGATCGTGCGGCTGACACTTTCGGTGGAGAAGCCGAATGCTGCGCAGCAGATTGCGGAACTGATCAACGGGTTTACCGGGGAGCAGGCCGAGCAGGTGATGGGCCACGGCTTCGAGCGGTTTCAGGCGTTTGTGACCTGCGTTCTGCTGTTTGTGTTGCTGAACAATGTCGCGGGGCTGATTCCCGGGGTGGTTACGCCGACCAGCCAGGCGGTGGTTCCGCTGGGCATTGCAAGTTTGACTTTTCTTTACTACAACTTCCACGGCATTCGGGTGCAGGGCGTGATTGGCTATCTGAAGCACTTTGCCGGGCCGGTGTGGTGGCTGGCGCCGCTTCTGTTTCCGGTGGAGATCATCTCCCACGTTGCGCGCGTGATGTCGCTGACCATCCGTCTTTACGCCAACATGCTGGCCAGCGATCTGCTGACGCTGATATGTTTTTCGCTGTTTCCGCTGGTTGCGCCGAGCGCGTTTCTGGGGCTGCATTTTGCGGTTTCGCTGATTCAGGCTTATGTTTTCATGCTGCTTTCGATTATTTATCTGTCGATGGCGGTTTCACACGATCACTAAAAGCAGATGACAGATTTCAGATGGCAGTGGGCAGTTTTTTGCAGGATCAGCGGCGGCGCTAAGTTTGTCGCGATAAGTTGAGGGGAACGATTTCATCCTGTCCCTACGGGACGGTGATGGAAATGAGGGATTCGTACCCCGGGTTTCACCCGGGGCTATTATCACCTTCTCCCTCGGGGAGAAGAAGCCGCAGGAGAGCGGCAGTTCTGAATGGGATTTCGCCGGGGAAGGCTTCCGCTCCGGATAAACGAAAGGCTGCGAGCGTGAGGGGGCCAGCACGGTGAGCCTCAACCACCCACTGGCGGCCAATTTCAGGGAAGCAGGAGGACTATGAAAAAGCTTCAATATGTGTTCATGGCTTTGGCGGCAATGTGTTTTGCCGTTCCGGCTTTTGCTCAGAGCAGCGGTTCTGGCGTAATCGACATGGCGCCGATTGGCGTTGGACTGGGCATGGGCCTGGCAGCAGGACTCTGCGGTCTTGGCCAGGGCAAAGCGATCGGTTCCACGACCGAGGCGCTGGCCCGCAACCCTGGAACGCGTCCCGCTCTGCTGACGTTCATGCTGATCGGTCTGGCGTTCATCGAATCTCTCACGCTGTTCACGTTCGCGATGGTGTTCTTGAAGATCAAGTAGTTTTTGTGGCAAGACAGGAAAACGGCCCCGCCTTGATGGCGGGGCCGTTTTGCGTTTGGGGCATTCCTGTCTCGGCTTCCATGCTTTCCCATCCATTGTGCAAAGTGCGCACGATGGGTGGGGCTAGCGGTTGAGGATGGTTTCGTTGGCGAGGATGCGGTAGAGGGTGGAGCGGCTGATACGGAGTTGGCGTGCGGCGCGGAGCTTGTTTCCGTGGTTGATTTCGAGGACGTATTCGACGTGGTGGCGGATGACAGTGTCGAGGGAGAGGTCGTCGGACTGGGAGGCGGGTGGGAGGGCAGGAGAGGAGGGGTCGATATTGGCGAACTGGTTGGCGAACTGGTTGGCGAACTGACTGGAGAACTGGTTGGAGAGCTGGTTGGGGGATGAGTTTGAGGATGTTGTGGAGGGCAGGTTGAGGTCTTCGGGTCGGATGACGCTGTTGACGGCTTCAAGGATGGCGGTTTCGAGGACGGAGGCGAGTTCGCGAACGTTGCCGGGCCAGTTGTGCTGGAGCAGGCGGGCGAGGGAGCCTGGTCCGAGGGAGACGGGGCGCTGCTGGTAGCGGAGGCAGATGCGGTCAAGGAGGGACTGGGCGAGGGGGCCGATATCTTCGCGTCGGGTGCGGAGGGGGGGGACGGCAAAGCGAACGGCGCTGAGGCGGAAGGCGAGGTCGGGCAGCAGGAGGCCCTGGCTGGCCATTTGGCGGAGCGAGGCTTGGGATGAGGCGAGTACGACGGCGCGGCCCGGGGGGCGGTCCTGCATGGCTTTGAGGACGCCGAGCAGGAGGCTTTGTCCGGGAGGGGTGAGCAGGTCGACGCGGTCAAGGTAGGTGAATCCGGAGAGGGTGGCGGGGTCGGCGTCGGAGACCAGCCACTCGCGGGCGTCGCGGCGCTGAAAGCCGGAAGCGGCGAGCGGGGAGCGGCTGAAGAGATAGTGAGCCAGGGTGTGTTTGCCTGAGCCGTGTTCGCCTTCGATTGCGGCGACCTGGACGTGCGGGGCTACCATATCCGCCTGCATCAAGAGCTTGCGCCAGGCTGCGCTGATGCCGACGACCTGCATGGAGGGTTGCGCGCCAAGGTCAACCAGGGCGATGCCTGGAGTGGTGCGGTGTGGCTGGAACTGAGCGGCGCTTTGCATGATTCTCAACGTGCCTCTTCTCCTTGGCCATGACCAGCTGTATCAAGCCAACAGTCGGTTTATCGGCGTTGGGAGGGAAAACTTGAAGGGGAGGGGGTGTTGAAAATTGTTCGGACAGGAGGGGAGGATTTGCTGGAGCGGGAGGCGCAAGCGAGGGCGCGGGGATTCGAGGTTTCCCGCCCTTTGCGACAGGAAAGAGTCGCGACCCCTGCGGGGCACGGAACGGTGCAACCTGGTTGAGATTGAGGATTGAGAGTCCTGGATTCCCACCCCTTCTCCAGAAAGAAGGCGAAAGGATGGGGCACGGAGCACTTATGGGGGGTCCGCCGAATCGGCGTTTATTGCGGGGCGTTTATCTGTATGGGTTTGGGGACGGGGCTGGGCACTCCCCGTCAGTTAGCGGAAGCGTTTGGAGGGCTCATCGGAGAAGATCTGACCGTCGCGGATGTGGACGACGCGATGGGCGTACTCGGCGATGTCGGGCTCGTGGGTGACGAGGACGATGGTGTTTCCTTTGGCGTGCAGGGTGTCAAAGAGGGCCATGATCTCGACGCCGGTTTTGGAATCAAGATTGCCGGTGGGCTCGTCGGCGAGGATGATGGAGGGGCTGTTGACGAGGGCGCGGGCAATGGCGACGCGCTGGCGCTGTCCGCCGGAGAGCTCATTGGGTTTGTGGTTCATGCGCGATTCCAGGCCGACGGCGGCGAGCGACTCCTTGGCTCTCTGAATGCGGGCGGCGGCGGGAGTTCCGTTGTAGATCAGGGGCAGCTCGACGTTGTGGAGGGAGGAGGCGCGGGCGAGCAGGTTGAAGGTCTGGAAGACGAAGCCGATTTCCTTGTTGCGGATGCGGGCGAGCTGGTCGTCGTCAAGCTCGCTGACGAGCTGGCCGTTGAGCCAGTATTTTCCCTTGGAGGGTGTGTCGAGGCATCCGATGAGGTTCATGAGGGTGGACTTGCCGGAGCCTGAGGGGCCCATGATGGCCACGTACTCATTGTGTTTGATGGACATGGAGATGCCGCGCAGCGCCTGCACCTGCTGCTCGAGGCCCATGTCGTAGGTGCGCCACAGGTCTTCGACGACGATTACGTTGCCGAGCTTGCTTTCCGCCGACTGCGCCAGTTCTTCGCTGCCGATGCTTTCCAGAGCCATCCGATTTTTCCTCAGGGGCTAAAGCCCCGCTCGTCTCTTGGTTCTTTTGGCACGACTGAAGTCGTGCCCTTTCACAAAGCCTATGGATCTTTTGGCACGGTCGAAGTTGTGCCCTTTCACAACGCCTATGGATCTTTTGGCACGGTCGAAGTTGTGCCCTTTCACAACGCCTATGGGTCTTTTGGCACGGTCGAAGTTGTGCCCTTTCACAAAGCCTATGGATCTTTTGGCACGGTCGAAGTTGTGCCCTTTCAAAACTGTCCCGCGTTGTTGAAAGCTGTTCCTATTAGACTCCGCACGCCTGGACTCGGGTTAGCTGGCGACCGGGGTGATTGGCTTGGCAGTGTCCCGCTTGACCAGGGAGCCGTTTTTGAGGGTACGCAGGGTGCTGTAGGGGCCGATGACGATTTCCTGACCGTCGGTGAGGCCGGAGAGGACTTCGATGTCGGTTGCCCCGGTGATGCCGGTGGTGACGGGGACGAACTTTGCACGGAGCTTTCCGGTTGCGTCCTTGTCCAACACATATACGCCCTGGATGGGCACGGGCTTGGCAGCCGTAGTAGTGGATGCAGCCTGTACCCCGTCGGTGCTTTTCTTGTCGGTGCTTGGGTCGTGCATGGTGAGGGCCTGAATGGGCAGTGAGAGCACGTTGGTCTTGTGGGCGGTGGTGATCTTGGCAGTGGTGGAGAGGCCGGGGCGGAGCTCGTCAGAGGGGTTGTCAAGGGTTACGACAACCTTGAAGTCCTTGGCTTCTTCAGTGCCGGTGGTGGACTGGGAGGTGGCGACGCCGGTGGAGCGAAGCAGGGCCTGGTCGCCAACCAGGGTGACATGGCCTTTGAAGACCTTTCCGGGGAGTGCGTCGACGGTGACATCAGCGGGCTGGCCCATCGTGATGTTGACGATGTCGGTTTCGTCGACTTTGACTTCGGCGGTGACCACGCTCATATCGGCGATGGTCATGATGGTGGAGCCTTCGGTGTTCTGAATGCCTTCAACGACGGTTTCGCCTTCGCGGAGGGGCTCATTGGTGACGACGCCGTCAAAGGGAGCTATGGCCGCGGTCAGGTCGAGGGCATTCTGGTCGCCGCGGAGCATGGCCACCTGGGTCTGCATGTGTCCGCGAGCGGAATCGGTCTGAGCCTTGGCCTGGTTGACCTGGGCGACGGCCTGAGCGACTGAGGCCACATCGAGGTCATAGGCGGCCTTTTTGGCATCGAAGTCCTGCTTGGCGAGGATGCCGTCTTTGTAGAGGGCCTGGGCGCGTTCCCAGTCGAGCTTCTTTTGCTCGAGGTCGGCCTTGGCGTGTTCGACGTTGGCATCCATCGTTTTTTCATTGGCGATATCTGAGGCGATATCGGTTTTGGCGGCAGCGATGGCAGCTTCCTGGCCGGAGACGCTGGCTTCCTGCTGGACATGCTCGATGGTGGCGACGGTCTCGCCTTTTTTGACCTTCTCACCCTCTTTTACATAAAGGTGGGTGATGCGGCCCATGGCCGTGGCGCCGAGGTTGACATAGTACTTGGCCTTGATCTGTCCGGTTCCGCTGACAACCGTGGATAAGTCTTCGCGCACGATTTTTGCGGTAAGGACCTTGGTATAGCCCGCCTGCTGCCGGTAGACGTAGAAGGCAACAAGCCCCGCAACCACTAAAACGCCGAGAATGATGAGAAGAATCTTTTTCATGTGCTGTTCGAACTCCAGGTGTCTCCAGTTTCAGTCTACGCAATGGAAGCCGGTCCGGTTCCCTTTTGCGGCACAATTTGGTGCCGTAGTTGTGCTGCCACGTGGCACGATTGAGGCAAATTATGTGCCGGCGGCGAATGGGTCGGGGTGGCACCCATCAAGAAAGCCTCGTAAAAGATTGCGCTTATTTCTTGGACGGGCGAGGCCGCCAACTGGTCTCAAATGCTGCTGGATGGGATGGATTGAGCGGGGTTTGGGGAACAACGCTGGTTACTTTCCGGGCGCCTCCGCGTCCAAAGGTCATTGAACTCCACACGGAATCTTGCCCAGCCTCATCGGGACCCGTAGAATAAGGGAACGCAGGAGTTTTGAAGGCAATGACGCTGAACAGCCGTACGTTTCTTTTTGCCGCACTGGGATGCGGCCTGGTATTTACACCCGCACACGGGCTTCTGGCTGAGGGCGCAGGCGCTGCCGCGGTTGCCCTTTCCGGGCAATCACAGCAGGCAGCCGGCGATCAGAGCCAGGAACCCGATCCGCTGAAGCGGAAGCGTTCCGACAAGGAACAGTTTGAGACGCAGAAGGCGCTGAGGACGGAAATCAAGGGCGCCTACAAGACATGGCTCGAGCAAGACGTGGTGTGGATCATTACCGACGAAGAGCGCAAGGCGTTCAAGACGCTGACGAACGATGAGGAGCGCGAGGCATTCATCGAGCAGTTCTGGCTGCGCCGGAATCCCAGCCCCGACTCTCCGGAGAACGAGTTCCGCGAGGAGCATTATCGTCGCATAGCGTATGCGAATGAGCATTTTGCAGCAGGCAAGCCGGGCTGGAAGACGGACCGCGGGCGCATCTACATTGAGTATGGCAAGCCTGACTCGATCGACTCGCATCCTTCGGGCGGCGCGTATCAGCGGCCGATGGAAGAGGGCGGCGGCGAGACTTCGACGTTCCCGTTCGAGACGTGGCACTATCGGTATCTTGAGGGCGTGGGCGAGAACATCGATCTGGAGTTTGTGGACACCTGCCAGTGCGGCGACTACCACTTCACGATTGACCGAAGCGAGAAGGACGCGCTGCTGCGGACACCGGGCGCAGGTTTGACTCAGTGGGAAGAGACGGGCCAGGCAAAGAAGGCGGACCGTTTCAAGGGCGGCATGGAAAACCTGGGTACTGGCCCGCTGTCGTCTTCGGAGAACTCGAAGGAATTCGACCGGATTGAGCTTGCGGCGAAGATATTTGCTCCTCCGCCGATCAAGTTCAGCGACCTGGACAGCTTCATCTCCGAACACAAGATCATGAGCGGTCCGGTGTTTCCGTTTGATGTTCGGACGGATTTTGTGAAGGTCACGGACAACACGGTGCTGGTTCCGATCACGGTTCAATTGAAGAACAGCGACATTACCTTTGTGACCAAGGACGGGGTTTCAAAGGGAGTGGTGAATATCCTGATCAAGGTGACGACGCTGACGCACAAGACGGTGCAGAGCGACGAAACCACGGTTGCAGTGGAAGAGCCGGCGGAACTGCTGCAGAAGGCGCAGAATCGCCCGTCTGTCTATTGGAAGGCACTGCCGCTGATTCCGGGACTTTACCGACTCGACATCGCGATCAAGGATGTGAACAACCCGGATCACATGGGGCTTTATGGCAGCAGCCTCGATGTTCCCACCTATCACGACGAGAAGCTGGCGACTTCCTCTTTGATTCTTGGCGATGAAATGAACACCGTCTCATCTCGGGATATTGGAGAGGGCAGCTGCGTGATTGGAAACACGCACATTTGCCCACGTGTGGCGAAGAACCGGGCCACGCCGGTGAGCTTCAAGCGGGACCAGCAGCTTAACTTCTGGATGCAGGTCTACAACCTGACGATCAACGATGCGACCAAGAGCAACGAGGCGACGGTGGTCTACCAGATCATCGACACGACTTCGAACACGGTTGTCTTCGAGAAGCAGCTGGACTCAAAGGATTTAGGGCCGCACAGCGATCAGTTAACTTTGGAGAAAACTCTTCCCATGGCTGGGCTTCAGCCTGGAAAGTACAAAGTGACGATCAAAGTAAATGACACAATTTCCAAACAAGAGATTGCGCAATCGGCACCTTTTGTCGTGGAATAGTAATTGTGGGGCGCAGCAGGGCCACCGGACGGTAGATTTGGAGCCAGCGTCAGTTCAATTTGAACGAGTTTCGTCAGCACTTCTAGCCAGGAACGCCTCCAAGTCAACGAATGTGATCATTCGCAGGAACCATCTCGTCTTGTTGGCAGCACTGATTGCTCTAGGGAGCGTTCCGGTCTACGGAATCATGCCCGGAACAGTCTCCGGAGTGGTGCGCGACTCTTCAGGTTTGCCGGTGATCGGGGCGGAAGTCGAGTTGATGCGTCCGGATCTTACGGTGATTGCGAGCGTACTGACGAGCAGCACGGGCCGCTTTACGATTTCATCGGTTGTGCCTGGCCGCTATGCCGTGAAGGCGATGGGCACGACTTTCCTTCCGTCTCTTCGTGAGAACGTTCGGGTACGGACCGGCCTGGTAGTGAACCTGACGCTGAATACGCTTTACGAAGCGATGCAGTGGCTGCCTTCCGAGCCAAGGAACGGCAATTCTCAGAAAGACGACTGGAAGTGGACGCTGCGAGCGGCAGCGAACCGTCCGTTGCTGCGCTGGCTGGAGGATGGTCCGCTGGTGGTGGTGTCAGACGGGACGGGCACGGCGCCGAAGCTGAAGGCTCGGTTGGTGGCTACGGGTCGGGAGGGGACGTTCGGCGAGAGCGGAGAACGGGTCTCAATGTCGTTGGAGAATACGCCATCCAATAGCCGTGAACTGCTTGCGCAGGTGGATTTCGATCCAGATTCGGCGGCGGGAATGGAGTCGATGCTGGGTTTCCGCCAGGATCTTGGTTTTGCCGGGGCAGTGGACTCAGTTGCGGCGGTGGCGATTCATCCCGAGTTGGATTCAGGAGCGAGCGAAGGGCTTGATGAGGCGGCCATGCGCTCCGCGGAGACCATCAATCTGGGCGACATGCTTGAGGCGGAAGCGGGGTCGACGCAGGTGTTTGCGCGATTCAGCCAGGACTCGCCGAATACGATCTTTGCCGCACTTCCGTTTGCTTCGGTGGGCTGGCGCACGGGCGATTCGACGGTGCGGTATCGGATGGCAACCGCTGTTCCGGCATCGGAGGAGACGAGCGATGGCCAGGCGGAGGCATGGCTTCCACGGTTGGCCGTGAGCAATGAGGGCAGGCTGACGCTGGAACACGGTCTGCACCAGGAGATTGGCTGGGAGCGGCGCACGGATAATTCTGACGTAGCGTTGCTGGTTTATGCCGATCGGATGGACAACCCTGTGCTGGAAGCTCAGGAGCGGGCTGGTGCGGGCGATGCGCCGGTGGCTGCATTGCTGCGTGACCCGGAGAGCGGACTTGTTCGGACGGCTGGGCCAGGCTTTTCATCCTCGGGCGTGCAGGCAACACTGCAGCACAGGCTGCCGGGGAACAGCCAGATTCGCGTGAGCTATGCGACCGGGAATGCATTGGTGTTTTCTGGCACGACTCAGCCAGGCGGTCAAGCGGTGTCGCTGGCGGGACTGATTGGTTCCGCTCATCCGCGACGCGCCCAGGCCTATTCGATCTCTCTTTCTGGGACGCTTGAAGGCAGCGGAACGCGCTGGCGGGCGACCTACCGCTGGCAGCCGGAGAATACGGTAACATCGATTGCGCAGTTCTCGCCGGATGGAGCCGATCCGTACCTGAATATGCAGTTTCGTCAGCCGATTTACCACCACAGGGACGGCGCGAGCAGCATTGACGCACTGCTGAACCTGCGCAATCTGCTGGCCGAAGGCTACCGGCCGTATGTGCTTGCCGACGGCTCAGTGCTTGTGTTTGCGCAGGCCGAGCGGGGCATCAGCGGGGGACTGGCGTTCAGCTTCTAGCCTTTTGGTGGTTAAGTCATTCAAGCCAATCCTGGTTAGCGATCACGGTTCCGGCAAGGGCCTTCATATTCAGCGGCGTTTATGCTATATTCTTCAAGTGGCAAGGTGAAATTTCCGCCCTTCGCAAGCTGTCCGCATAGTCCTCTGCGGTACGGCACCACCGATCGAACGGACGCGTAGCTCAACTGGCAGAGCATTCGGCTCTTAACCGACAGGTTGTAGGTTCGATTCCTACCGCGTCCACCATAGAATCAACAAGTTAGGTTAGGCTGCTTCCCGTGACTCTCCCGTGCGGTTGAGCGCAAGGTCAACTATCTTGTTCTGCGCTTCGGTCATATCCGGCGTGAAAACATCCCAGTAAATGTTCATGGTTGTACGGATGTCCGCGTGACGCATCAGCCGTTGCTGTACGCCTACCGGAGTGCCCACGGAACCAAGCTCCGAAGGCCATGATGCGCAAGTCGCGGTCAGCAGCGGTCAGCCTGGGCGGATATGGAAGAAAGGGATTTCATTCATGCGAATGATATGAATAGCAGGCGTCGGGGTCATGATGAACCGCTCGAACCAGCCCGCCTGAAAAAACCGGGACCCAGGATTTATCCCAGCATCTGATTCGACAGAGTTCGACAAAGAGAGTCGAGTACAAGCCGGCACCGGCGAAGACTGCCGAGATCGTCGTCGACAGAATTGCCGGGTGGCCAGATCCGGGATGTTGAGAGTACTCGATGTTATTGGTCCTCTGTACCAGAATTCCCCCGCTTCATCATCCAGCCGATCGCGGTGCCAGCCGCAATACCAACCGCAAATATCACTGCGACGGTTTCAAGAGGATGTCGCTGCAGGCGCCGCTTTGTGTTGTACAGAAGCTCTGTCGCGGCGTCGGCGCTATCTTTTGCCGCGCGCCTGGCAGCCAGGACACTGTCTTCAAGCGCGTCTGCAACAGCAGATGCTGCCCGGGCGGCCTTGTGCGTTGTATCGTCAATTTGCTGTCCTACGTGTTCGAATACTGATTGTTCCATTGGATGTTAACCTCCCATGTTTTTGGTGCGATCGTGATTTGTCGATTGATGGATTACTGGTTAAGACTTGGGTGATGGTGACGATAGTGGCGATGGTGACGGTGATGCACGACCACCACAACCTGCGCTTGCACGGTATGGGGCATTGCAATGCAGAAAAGGAGGACCAGGCCGATGCAAGACTTCCTCATAACCTATTGTGACCTGAAGCTTCGCGACCCGTTGAGCAACTTTGACCTACACGCAAGCTGCGCCAATAGGAATGGGGCGGTCCGACTCTGTCGCATGGCTTGTCCTCCTTCTGTCGCTTTGGCGAACAATTGAGCATGCCTGAGTCAGGTAGCATCATGGATTCCCGATACGAATCGAGGACCTTCAACGATGCGGTTGGAAATATTTTGGCAATTGTGAGCCAGAAAGCACAGTGTAGAGACTCGGTGGTTTCGTATTCTTCGATCAAAGAGGCATCCTCAAACAATTCCGCGCAATAACCAGTTCTCCGCATCCCTCTTATGCCCCCGCAAAACCCCTCTGCACAATTGCCCTTCCATAATGCCTCTGGAGCGGGTTCGCCGGAAGGCGGACCCAACACTCTGTGTCGGCGCGGACCTGGTGGGCGCACAGCATTTTGCAGGGAAGTGTTGAGAACGGAATCGGATTGAATGAATGAGGAGTCCAGGTCACCACTTCGAGGAGAGGTCATTGCACCGGGGATCTTCCATCTGAATTGCAACGGGCCCGCACCGGCTATCCTCAACTTCGACCTGCACTCCGCGGTGCAGGCAGATATACCTGGGGTCGTGCGTGACATTCAGTGCACTGTCGAGGAAGCTCGAGCGACAAGAGTCTTCCGCCGCGGCTGCTACCATTCTGCATCGAGGTTCTTCCATTTTCTTTTCCTGGCCTTTCCGCTCGTGGCTTCGCCTGATCGTTCCAAAGACGAACTGAAATACAGTTGACACGGCTTGTGGGATTCAAGCTGCTCAAAAGGGGACAATACGCGGGTCCCCGGTCCGATTCCGAAGCCCGGCAACCTGCACCGATGAGCGCCCCGCTCCAATCGTGGCCTGGCGGACATGGGCTTTTGAGGCGAGCAAGAGTGTACAGTCATCTGAGCCTGCTGGGAGTAACGTCAGGCGATGAAGACTTCAATCACCAGCCGCATTCGTACATGCAGAGCAATCTTGTGGGATTTGTTTCTTTCAGCCGTCGGGTGTTTTGTATTGAGGGGTTGCTTCCGCCTGGTGGCAGATGGACGAGACGGCACAGAGACGAGAGCGAACCCATGCGCTGTTGGCCAGGCTCGCGATCCACTTGCGTATGTTGGCGCGGCACTCATACTGCTGGCTCTTGCCGCGAATGAACAGCCGGGACGGATGAGTGCGGCCGCTGAATCTCATTGCTGGAACGACGCAGAGACTCTATGAGCGCCGGGGCCCTGAGGATGGTGCAGGTTTTGATTGTTACGGGGCGGGTGTCGAAGTAGGCGTCAGCGGATTCACTGCCCGTCACGAAAGTCGATCGCCCAGCACGAAGCGATTCACTGGAAGTTGAAGTGGCAGGATGCTTTTTGCCCTGGCATTGCGCGGTACTTTTGTGTGCAAATTTGTGTACCTTGCAAGGTGGGCGTCTGTTGCGAATTCCTCTCGGGTTCAGGATTGCGCAAGCGGTGAGCCGATGTGCAATTGTTCATCCATTCGCGACGCGCTGTTCGGTATTTCTTGCGCTAGCCTGGACGGCAACCCTGATGTGCACCGGCTCCACGCGGTAGGCGCGAGCGCGAAGGAAAGCGGCCATATAGGACTGCGCTACCCGCTTCCAGATCATTGGCCGGGCATAAAGATAGGCGCGTTCGCGCATTGCCTGGCGGGCCTCATCGTCGGATAGGAGTGCGATTGTGGCTGCTGCGATGGCGGCTGGGTTCTCAAACGGGACCAACACCCCGCGGCCTTGATCGAGCAACTCCGCAGCGTGCCAGTACGGAGTGGAGATGATGGCCTTCCCAGCACCCATGGCGTAGGCCAGGGTTCCTGAGACAGCTTGCGCCTCATGACAGTAGGGTGTGATGTAAATGTCGGCCGAGCCGACCAGCGAAGCCATCTCCCGTGGATTGACAAACCGGTTGACGAACAGGACCTGCTGTTCCACTCCCAGTTTCTTCGCCAGGGCCTGTAACTCAAGTCTGTAGCGGTCCCCTTCACGGGCGCGAATGTGCGGGTGAGTGGCGCCTGCAATCATGTAGACGGCGTTACGGCGACTGGCGAGGATGCTCGGCATGGCCTGGATAACGCTTTCGAAGCCTTTGTTGGGAGAGAGAAGCCCAAACGTGAGAAGCACACTTTTGCCCTGGCAAGAGAACGCTTGTTTGTAAGCGTCCGGTTGTTCAAAGGGCAGATCGGGGATGCCATGAGGAATGAGTTCGATTTTATTGGCCGGAACCTTGAAGACTTCCTGCAAGACACGAGATGAGTATTGACTCATGACAATAAGGCGTTCGGAGCGAGCGCAAATCTTGTGCATTACAACCCGCTGGTCCAGGTTCGGTTCACGGAGTACGGTATGCAGAGTTGTGACTACCGGCATCTTGAGTTGCTTCAGCAGCTCCAGGATGTAGTTTCCGGATTTGCCTCCAAAGATTCCGTATTCATGCTGTAAGCAGACGAGATCGACATTCCTCGAATTCAAGAAGTCAGCGGCGGATCGATAGGACTCGATGTCGTCTTCTCTTATCTCAAATCGTACCCGCTCGGGGTACGAGTAGGAGGACTGCCCATCGTTGATGGCCACGACTGAGAGCTGGGCGGCTCCGTATTCAGATTCGATCGCATTACACAAGTCTGCTGTGAAAGTCGCAATTCCACACTGTCTGGGAAGGTGGTTGCCAATCACTGCAATCCTGACCGGGCGCAGTGGGCGGGGCGCCAACTGAAGAGAGGAAGCTGAATCAACACCGAAGATCCTGTGCCGCGCTTCGGGAGAGATGAGACGGTTTGATTGCGAGTCCAAAAAGGTATTTGAAGGGGCCATTCCGCATGTCTCCCGTAATTGTAAGATCGCGTTTGAAAATGAATTATGCCCTGAGAGGGGCGTGCTTTGCTTTGCGGGCTCAAGGGACTTCTCAGCAGCTGCTGTTGAGTAATCCTGGGCCTTCGAACTCAGTTCTTCCGCGGCTTCGTGATCGCCTCTGTGATGTGCGGCTGCGGCGACGGTGTGGGCTGCGTGGATAGGAAGGTCCGCCGCATTGTCATAGTTGCTCTGAGGCATTGTGTTCACCATCATCGAGGAAAGATTCTGCCTGCCGCATCTAGATGCTGTCACGTTGAATTTGAAGAGGCTGAGCAATCGTGCACATGGCAGCCCGAGTGCATCAAAGGGGTCTCAGCTCGTGGTTGGGGCATTGAGCGTTGAATCACTGAACCTGTTACTCCGTTTCTAAACAAAGTGCAGCATGGATTCTGGTCATAATTGACCGGACTCCCGGTTGTGATCTCTCGGATAGTGGTCATGGCAGTTGAGGAACAACTGAGCGTTTCTTGCGCGCTTGGGGATGAGCTGTGAGCGCATCCACGGTTACAAGCAGCAATGGCCTTGAGCTGACAAACTCGGCAAACCGGAACGGGAACATTAAGCGAGCAGGTACAAATGGATGCGCAACGACTGAAAGACACGGCCAAGCTGCTCTTTGCCGATCACAAGGGCCTGCTTGCAATGGATGAGAGCACCGGGACCTGTAACAAGCGTTTTGAAAAGCTTGGAATTCCGCAGACTGTGGAAGCCAGGAGAGCCTACCGCGAATTGATTGTGACCACCCCAGGGCTGGGAGAGTCGATCGGCGGCGCCATTCTTTACGACGAGACGATCCGGCAGATCAAGCACGACGGTACGAGCTTTGTCAGAGTCCTCATCGAGGCCGGAATCATTCCGGGCATCAAGGTGGACACAGGCGCCAAGGAACTGGCCGGCCATCCGGGCGAAAAGGTCACCGAAGGCTTGGACGGATTGCGGAGTCGGCTTCAGGAATATTTCCAGATGGGCGCGCGCTTTGCCAAGTGGCGCGCCGTGATTGCTATTGGGAGTGGGCTTCCGAGTTGGGGCTGCATTGAAGCCAACGCACATGCACTGGCTCGCTACGCGGCGTTGTGCCAGGAAGCAGGTCTGGTCCCAGTTGTGGAACCTGAAGTCATCATGGATGGCGACCATACGCTGGAAGAGTGTTCCGCGATTACGGAGGAAATGCTTCGCACGGTATTCAGCGAACTGATCGCGCAGGGAGTCCTGCTGGAAGGCATGGTCCTGAAGCCAAATATGGTGCTTCCAGGAGTAGATTGCGCGATCGAGCCAACATTGGAAGAGGCAGCGGAGGCGACCGTGAACTGCTTCCTGCGATCTGTTCCAGCTGCGGTGCCGGCGATAGCCTTCTTGTCGGGCGGCCAACCCGCGGAATTGGCCTCGGCCCGCCTGAACGCGATGAATTTGAGATTTGAATCGCGGTTGCCGTGGGCGCTGGCATTCTCGTTTGCTCGCGCCATTCAGCAGCCGGCGTTAGAGATTTGGAATGGCCGTGAGACCAACGTTGCGGCGGCACAGAAGGCTTTGTTTCATCGCGCACTCTGCAACAAGCTTGCGCGCTGCGGTGAATACTCATCGGATATGGAGAAATGATGACTGGAAACAAGCACAACCCCGAAGGCAACAGCAGTGAAATTGGCGAACCCGATCCTGGCCCTTACTGGCGGCGCATGCATCGTGACTGGCGTTTTTGGGTAGGCGCTTTGTTCATGGCTGCCGCACTCGCTATCTACGTTATGAGCGGCGACCTGGCATGGGTTCCCAATGGACATCGGCAACAGGCGATGCCTGCGAGCGCTGCGAATTGAGTTTCAAATGATATGGGAGGGACAACGGACCATGGGCAGAGCACAGTTGTATCCTCTGCGATTCGACCCGATCTATGAGTATCGGTTGTGGGGTGGGCGTCGGCTGTCCGGCCTACTCTCCGCGCCGCTGCCGACAGATGCACCCGTCGGCGAAGCGTGGGTGCTGAGCGACCGCACCGATCACCAGAGCCTGGTTGCGAATGGACTGCTCAAAGGCCGGACGCTCGGTCAGGTGATGGAGCAATTCAGGGAACAATTGATGGGGAAGCTGTCTACGCGCTTCCGTCGTTTCCCGCTATTGCTCAAGTTTCTGGATGCGCGCGAGATGCTTTCTGTTCAGGTACATCCCAGTGACGCGCACCCAGAACTGATTCCAGCGGGCGATACGGGAAAGACCGAAGCATGGGTGGTGATTGAAGCTGAAAAGGGAAGCCATATCTATGCTGGCCTGAGGCCAGGCACCACTGCCTGCAACCTGCGGCAGTCTCTCGACGATGGGACCATTGCGGATGACCTTGTGAGCATTTCCCCAGGGCCGGGCGATGCTGTTTTCATCCCTGCGGGAACGGTTCACACTCTGGGCAACGGCGTCATGGTTTTTGAGGTTCAGCAGAATAGCGATGTGACATTTCGACTCTACGATTGGGGCCATATCGACTCGAAGACCGGGGAAGCGCGGCCGCTGCAGGTGGATCAGGCTTTTGCCTGCATTGAGTTTGGAGCGAGCAACAGTGGCCTGGTTGCGCCCGTTGTTGAGACGACCAAACCTGTCGAGCGCGAGAGGCTCTTCGATTGCCATGCCTTCAAATTGTGGCGATATCTCGGTCAAGACTTGTTCACGGTTGGAGCGATGGCAGAGCCACGGGTATTGATTGGCATTGAGGGATCAGGCGAGATGATGCACAATGGCATTCCCTACGCGGTGGGCAAGGGAGATGTCTGGCTTTTGCCGGCGGAGGTCGGGGAGTGCGCGTTTCAACCCGTCGGAGAGGTAACTCTGCTGGAGATAGCTATTCCTTGACAGTGCAAAACATCCGCCATGTAACAGGACCCCAGGTTGGGAGATGAATGAAAAAGCTCATTGTATTTGATTTGGACGGAACGCTCGCGCCCAGCAAATCGTCTCTCGCTCCGCAGACGGCGGGGCTGCTGCGTGACCTGCTGGGGATGATGAAGGTGGCAGTGATCTCTGGAGGCGCATGGGCGCAGTTTGAGAAGCAGCTGCTGACCGATCTGCCCAAGGGAAGTCTGCTCGCGAATTTGTCTTTGCTTCCAACCTGCGGAACGAAGTTCTTTGAATACGACGGGAGATGGACGGAACTGTATTCTGAGGACCTTTCGACGGAGCAAAAAAAGAAGATCGTCGATTCCCTGGATAAGGCGGCGGAACAAGCGGGCTATCGCGCCAAAAAGGTGTGGGGAGAGGTGATTGAAGACCGGGGAAGCCAGGTCACATACTCCGCATTGGGTCAGCAAGCACCCCTGTCAGAAAAGGAAAAGTGGGATGCCGATTTTTCCAAACGGAAGAAAATCACAGCGATTCTGGAGAACCTCATCCCAGAGTTTTCCGTCCGCATGGGCGGCGCCACTTCAATCGATGTGACCAAGCCCGGCATTGACAAGGCCTATGGCATTGGAAAGCTGCGGGACACGCTTCACCTTTCATTGAAAGAAATGATTTACATCGGCGATGCATTGTTTCCGGGCGGGAACGATTACCCGGCGGAAGAGGCGGGCGTTGCGTCGATCCCCGTAAAAGGGCCTGATGATACCAACGTGGCAATCAAGACGATCCTTGCCTGCCTGGGTGACAAGTGAGGACGGCTGATGGAGCGAGCGGCGAGGAGATTCGATGAGCGGCTTCAAGTTACAACGTCTTGGCATCATCATGGAGCCGGAGCCAGGTAATCCGAATGAAGTGGAGGGGGTTCTGAATCCTGGAGCCGTGCGCGGACCCGATGGAGCACTCTATCTGTTTCCGCGGATGGTTGCAAAGGGAAATTTTTCACGAATCGGGATAGCGCGCGTGCGGTTCAATGAAGCAGGCGACCCGACGGGTGTGGAGCGCCTAGGCATCGCGCTGGAGCCCGAAGCCGAGTATGAATTGCGGCCGGGTGGCGGTGGGTGTGAGGATCCTCGCGTCACGTTTGTCGAGCCGCTGAAGCGCTACATCATGATGTATGCGGCATTCTCTTCCCGGGGGCCAAGAATCGCGATGGCGGAGTCGGAGGACCTCTTCCATTGGAAGCGGCTGGGATTGGCGACTTATGCGCACTGGCATGGTCTCGAACTGGGAGACGTTGACGATAAGGATGCGAGCCTGTTTCCAGTCGCGATTCCAAATTCATCCGGGCATCGGGAACTGGGTATGCTGCACCGTCCGCTGTTCGCCGGCACGCGGCCGGAGGAAACTGCCTGTTGTCCGACATCTCGCGAGGTGGATCTCGATCGAGAGAGCATTTGGATATCCTATTGCCCGGCGGCCTTGAAGAGCCAAGTACCGGACCGCCTGGCCCGCTTCACGTCTCATCATCGCCTGGCGACCCCGGTGTCGCCGTGGGAGCGGCTTAAGATTGGCGCGGGAACACCGCCCATTCTGACGAAGCATGGCTGGCTGATTGTTTACCACGGCGTGAGCGAATTGCCGGTTACTGGCGGTCGTCATCCTCTTTGCTACTCGGCCGGAGTGATGGTTCTTTCAAGGCAGCATCCGCGTGTTATTCGCTATCGCTCAGTTCAGCCGGTGTTGACGCCGACGCTTCCGGAGGAGCGCGATGGGACCGTCGCCAATGTTGTTTTTCCTACGGGGATCGACAGGCGCGACGATCTCGGAAATCCAGACCGTCTCGATGTGTACTACGGGATGGCGGACAATCGAATTGGTGTTGCACGCCTTGACTTGCCGGAGACGATACTGGCTGGGGCTATCGCTGACCCGCCTGAGGCAAAGGTATGAATCGCTAGCGCTGCCAAACAATCTGGCACGCTTCGAGCGGGACGAATGCTTTGCGATGATGGGGAACGATTCGCGCGGTGTAGTCGCTTGCGGGACGAGTTGCAGAAATCTGAGCTGAATAAGTGAAAGCGCCCGGCATATCTGAGCAGGGTCCAGAAGCGATCATCGCGTCAAGAGAAGAGCCGTTTTCGCGAGAGGGGTCAGCGTACAACTCGACTCTCAGGTGGTCTGGGGTGAGGGAACCCGGAGCAACGTACGCCTGGAAGAAGTGCTGCCCATCGTGGGTGTCTATTTCCACACGGATAAATCGCACAGTACTCCAATGCCGATCGAGGTCGTGCTTCCATTGGAGCAAGCTCGAGCCGATCGCACCATCGTCCAATGCGCGATCAAGATAGCGTGCCGAGGCAGGCAGGTAATGACTCTTTGTATATTCGCGGATTGCGCGCGTTGAAGAGAACTCTGGCGTGAGCCGCGCCATGCTTTCGCGGATGCGTTCCAGCCATTTGCCTGGCATCCCGGATTCATCGCGCTGGTAGAACTCCGGAATCACTTCGGATTCCAGCAGGGTATACAGAGCTTCTGCTTCCTTGGCATCCCAGGCGGGGTCGTCGCCATGTTCCTGGCCGTCTCCTATGGCCCAGCCGAGGTTTGGGGCATAGGCCTCCGCCCACCAGCCATCCAACTCTGAAAGGTTGAGCCCGCCATTGACGAGGACTTTCATACCACTGGTTCCGCAGGCCTCCCAGGGGCGCCGGGGCGTGTTGATCCAAAGATCGATTCCGTGCACCAGCTCCTGGGCCAGCATCATGTCATAGTCGTTGAGGAAGACCACATGTTTTCTTACTTCGGGGCGCTTGATAAAGTCTTTCCATTGCTTGATTAGCTCCTGCCCAGGACGATCCTGGGGATGAGCTTTTCCGGCAAGGATCAACTGAACAGGGCACAGTGGATTGGAGAGCAGCCGCAGTAGCCTCTCGGTATTGTGCAATAGAAGATTGGGGCGCTTATAGGTGGCAAAACGGCGAGCAAATCCCAGGGTCAGCACATTTTCATCGAAGATGCCGGCGGCAATCGATGGATCTGCGCCTTCGGCGGCGAGTTGGCAATGGTACCGCTTCCGCGTACGCTCGATCAGGCCCTTTCGTCCAGCCGTTCGCAACTGCCACAACTGCTGATTGGAGATGTGGCGAATGTCATCCTCGACCGGGCTATCTCCGCGCCAACGCTTGGCTCCGCAGGTGGAGGTCCACAAAGCATCGGCTTCGGCTGAATCCCAGGTCGGTACATGAACGCCGTTCGTAACAGACCCAATTGGGACTTCCTGCTGCGGCCAATGAGGAAACAATATTTGGAAAATCTGCCTGCTCACTTTTCCATGCAGCTTGCTGACGCCATTGATTTGACCGCTGCCGTGTACCGCGAGGTAGGCCATGTTGAAGGGCTCTGAAAAGTCTTCCGGATTCTGCCTTCCCATGGCGAGCAGGTCATCCACGGAGATATTGAGTTCATCCACTGCATAGTGGCTTAGATAGGTGCGAATGAGCCTGGGATCGAAGCGGTCGAAGCCTGCACTCACGGCGGTATGCGTAGTGAAAACATTTCCGGCGCGCGTGATATTCATGGCCAGGTCGAACGGCTTCTTGTGATCCTCCATGTAGCAACGGGCCCGTTCCAACACGGCGAATGCCGCGTGCCCTTCGTTCAGGTGACAGACCTCAGGGGTGAGCCCCAAAGCCCGCAACAAACGCCATCCGCCAATGCCGAGGACGATCTCCTGCTTCAGACGCATCTCTGCGTCCCCGCCATAGAGTTCACTGGTGATGCCGCGATGAGCGGCAGTGTTGGCAAAGTCGTTGGTGTCGAGAAGATACAGCTTTGCTCTTCCAACTGACACCTCCCAACAGCGAAGCCAGATGTTTGAACCCGGAAGTTGAATCTGCAACCGCAACCACTCGCCATTTGGCTGTCGGAGCGGACGGATGGGCAACTGCCCCGGATCATTGACTGGATAGAGCGCCTGCTGCCGGCCTTCCGAATCGAAGTCCTGGCGGAAATATCCCTGCCCATAAAGCAAGCCCACTCCGACGACCGGAACGCCCTGTTCGCTGGCCGCCTTCATCTGATCGCCGGCTACGTTGCCAAGCCCACCTGAGTAGATGGGCAAGGCTTCACTCAGCATGAACTCCATGCTGAAGTAGGCAACTGTTGTGAGCGCCGTGTCTGGATGCTTATGCTGGAACCATGAGTCGGCCTGATATGAGTCCCGATTCAGCCGAAGCAGACTGTCGAGCTTCTGGCGGAACTCAGGCGCGGCTAATGCAGCCTTGATTTTTTCGCGGGAGACCGTGCGCAGGATAACCCATGGGTTTTGAGTGGTTGCCCAGAGATCCTTGTCGAGTGCTTCCCATAGCTCGTCGGCTGCATGGTTCCAGGACCAGTGAAGATTGAGCGCCAACTCAACCAGCGAATCAATGCCATCGACCTTCAGCCAATCGGATGGTGCCTTCGGATCGTTCAATATCTCCCCCTGTGCGCGGAGCCGAAACAGCGAAGGCCACAAATGCAGTTCTTATGCGACGGCGGCCTCCGCGTTGATTTCAGCCCATCGAGCCTAGCTATCGGTAAACATGGCCTTCTGCGGATGCCCCTTGGCAAGGGGAGCGGGCGCGGTGGCTTGGCTGAAGTCCTTTGCCCACTGCCAGTTCCTGATCTCAGGCATATCCTCCAGATTCTCACGGATGTAGTCGTGGTGGCGTTGCAGTTCCTGGTTGAAGAAGTTGATGGCATGGTCGGCCTGCAAACGAAGGCGGGGGATGTGCTTCAAGGCGTCGAGCGCAAGGTGGAAGCGGCTCATTTCATTCAGGACCACCATGTCGAATGGCGTGGTGGTCGTTCCGCGGTCCATGTAGCCATGCACATGGAATCGAGACTCATTGGAGCGGCCGTGAACGAGTGTATGAATGAGCCAGCGATTGTTGTGGAAGGCGAAGACAACTGGCGCCGTCTCAGTGAAGAGTGCGTTGAACGACATTTCGTCCATCCCGTGAGAATGCTTGTCGGGAAACATCAAGGTCATCAGGTCGACAACGTTGACCACGCGCACCTTGATGCCCGGGACGTATTTCTGTAGCAGCCACGAGGCCGCGCAGATTTCGATGGTGGGTACGTCGCCGGCGCAGGCCAGCACCACGTCCGGCTCTCCGCCTTCATCGTTGGTTGCAAACTTCCATGTGGATGCACCGCGGGAACAATGTTCGAGAGCCTCATCCATGTTCAGCCACTGAAGCTGCGGCTGCTTTCCGCAAGTGACAACATTCACGTAATTGCGGCTGCGCAGGCAATGATCGAAGACGCTCAGCAGGCAGTTGGAGTCCGGCGGATAATACACGCGGATCACTTCACTCTGACGCGCCAACGCATTGTCCACGTACCCGGTTGCCTGGTGGCTGAAGCCATTGTGGTCGTTGCGCCACGCATGACTTGTGAGCAGAATATTGAGAGACGCGAGCGGCCTGCGCCAGGGAAACTCGCGGCATTGCTCGAGCCACTTGGCATGCTGGGTGGTCATCGAGTCGACCACCTGCGCGAAGGCTTCATAGGAGGACCACATGCCATGACGGCCCGTGAGTAGATAGCCTTCGAGCCATCCCTGGCAGAGATGTTCGCTGAGAACTTCCATGACGCGGCCGTCTGGACCGAGTTCATCGTCGATCGAAACAATCTCGGCCATCGAGCAGCGCTTGGTGGCTTCGAAGATGGAGTTCAAGCGATTGGAATTCGATTCATCGGGACAGAACATGCGGAAGTTTGTCAGGTTCGCTCGGAAGATGTCGCGGAAGAAATCTCCAAGCTTGCGCGGCGCCTCAGCCAGAACCTGACCGGGGCCGGGTATTTCGAGTGCGTAATCGGTAAAGTCCGGCAGTGCGAGGGTGATCAACTCGCGCCCGCCATTCACATGGGGATTGCCACCCATACGGCGATTTCCAACGGGCGAGAGTGCTGCGAGCTCGTCGATGAACCTGCCGTTTTCGTCGAACAGTTCTTCGGATTTGTAACTCTTCATCCAGGCTTCAAGGATCTTGAGATGTTCAGGATTGTCTTTCACCGACGCGAGCGGAACCTGGTGTGCGCGGAATGTGCCTTCAATGGGAATGCCATCCACTTGCTTCGGACATGTCCATCCCTTGGGCGTGCGGAAGACGATCATGGGCCAGACGGGTTGCTTCTTGAAGCCGTTCTTGCGTGCCTCCTGCTGAATTCCTCGAATCTCGGCGTAACAATCTTCAAGCGTTTGAGCGAGGAGTTGATGCACTACTTCAGGGTCATCGCCCTCTACAAAGTAGGGCTTGTAACCTCGGCCAACATAGAGAGCCTTCAAGTCTGCATCGCTGGTGCGTGCCTGGGCGGTTGGGCCCGAGATCTTGTATCCATTGAGATGAAGGATCGGCAGGACCGCGCCGTCCCGCACCGGATTGACGAAGTTGACCGACTTCCAGCTTCCCTCCAGCGGACAGGTTTCGGACTCGCCATCGCCGATGACGCAGGCGACAATCAGATCTGGATTGTCGAAGGCCGCGCCGAACGCATGGACCAGCGAATAGCCGAGCTCGCCGCCCTCGTGCATGGAATTCGGGACGTGCGGCCCGCAGTGGCTGGGCACTCCACCCGGCGTCGAGAACTTGCGAAACATGAGTCGAAGGCCGTCTTCATTGTGCGTGATCTCCGGATGAACCTCGGTGTAGGAGCCTTCAAGATAAGAGCAGGCATTCAGCGAAGGGCCGCCGTGTCCCGGACCGGAAATGTAAATGATGTCCGCATCGTGCTCTTTGATCAGCCGGTTCAAATGAATGTAGATGAAGTTCTGCCCAGGCGAGGTTCCCCAGTGACCGAGCAGCCTCGGCTTGATCTGCTCTGCCTTGAGCGGCGAACGAAGCAGAGGATTGTCAAAGAGGTAGATCTGGCCGATGCAGAGATAGTTTGCCGCACGCCAGTAGCGATTCATCTTGTCAAGCATTTCAGGCGAGAGCGGCCCTTTGGGCTTTGGTGCTCTCTCTTCATTCTTTCCATCCGCCGCAATCGCGGTCGACAGGCTGACGTCGAAGATGAATCCGGATGAATTGCCGAACTGATCGAAGTTCTTGTTGAAGGGCCGAGGTGTCTCGTCATTCTCAACCTGGATGGGGAGTTCGGTGGTGGCCATCGTAGCGTATCCTTTCTCGTTCTCCGCAACTGCGTCTATCCAGGCAGCGGCTTTCAGACTTCAGATTGTTTGCTTCGACCGTAACAAGGCCCGGCTTCACTTCGCCAGCATCTTGCGGATCGATTTCAATTCGGCGCGATGCTTCTGCGTTGTTGTCGGATAGGACGACTTCAGTCCCCTCAGGGCATCAACAACGATCTGAGAGACGATCAAGCGGGCGTCGTCCTTGTCGTCCGCGGGAACGATATACCAGGGAGCGTGATGAGTGCTGGTTGCGCTTAGGCACTCTTCGTATGCCTTCACGTAATCTTTCCAGAACTTTCTTTCGTGAATATCCGCCAGGCTCAATTTCCAGTTCTTCTCTGGATCGTCGATGCGTGCAAGGAACCGCTTTCTCTGCTCATCTTTCGAGAGGTGCAGGAAGACCTTGACGACACGCGTGTTGTTGCGGTCAAGATGCCTTTCGAAGTCCACGATGGAACGATACCGATCTTCCCATTTCGACTTATCGTCCTGAAGTTGTTTTGAGAGCCCCTCGTTACGAAGTTCCACTGGATGGACGCGGACGACGAGTACTTCTTCGTAGTAAGAACGATTGAAGATGCCAATGCGGCCGCGCTCGGGAAGACGGCATACGGCGCGCCAGAGGAAATCATGTTCGAGTTCTTCTACGCTGGGTTGTTTGAAGGCGAAGACTTCGCATCCCTGCGGATTGATCCCGGACATGACGTGCCTGATGGCGCCATCTTTGCCGGCGGCGTCCATGCCCTGGAAGATCATGAGAAGCGCATGGCGGCTGGATGCGTAGTGAAGCTGCTGCAATGCGCTGAGATCATTGACATGCTCTTCAAGCAGCTTTTTGTAGTGTTTCTTCGATTTGGTCAGTGCCGGAGCGACGGTGGGCCACTCGCTCAGGTTGAGCTTCTTGCCTGGGGGAACGTGGTAGGTTTTCGAATCAATCGTCATCTTGTCCCTTCAGTGTTGTCTATGCGGCGGGCTTGTTCTTTGCCGCCTCTTCGAGATGGGTTTCCCGCTCCGCTTCAAGCCAGTCCTGGTCCTGCTGGCTTTCGCCGTGAACTCTCTTTTGGTAGATCTCGTAAGCGCGGGTCGCAACCTCCTGTGTATCGTCGGCGGGCGCCTCTGTTTGCGGGATGGCTTTCTTGATTGGATCGAAGATGCGATAAGCGAGAAGCTTGACGCGATCGTTGATAAGCGCCCAGGCTATTGCATAGGCCCACACAAGGCCGGCCCACTTCCAACCGAGCGGCGCCATGAAAACTCCATAGACCGCGATGAGTGTGGCGATCGCCTGGGTGCCCACGACTGCGAGCAGCAGAGTCTTGGCGGGGCGTATCGACCAGAATGGACCACGGGTGCGTGTTAGGAAGATGGTGAGATGGCCGGCCACGGAAAGCTTGAGGTACATGAGTGTCTGGACGGTCAAGCGGTCCATGTGGAAGATGCGCTCGCCGAGATAGAACAGAAGGAAAGCGGCGGCAACACCGATGACTCCGAGCACGGTGGAGATGGATAGCACAAGCCGCATGTTCCAGGCCTCGGGCCTGTTCCTATACAAGACATTGTCATAGGCGATGGATAGAATCGCGCCATCGTTCAGCAGCGCGATCATGACAATCATCACTGCGGTTACCGGATAGAAGTTGAAGACCAGGATGGCCAGGGTCATGAAGAACAATACGCGCAGCGTCTCCGCGATGCGGTAGATTGCGTAGCTGTTCATGCGCTGGAAGATGCGACGACTCTCCTTGATGGCGTCGATGATCACGGAGAGTCCGGATGAGAGTAGGACGATCGAGGCTGCTGCTCGTGCTGCATCGGTTGCGCCGGAGACGGCAATGCCGCAGTCGGCCTTTTTCAAAGCGGGTGCGTCGTTGACTCCATCGCCGGTCATACCGACAATATGCCCGGACTGCTGCAGCGAGTTAACGATGTAAAACTTGTGTTCGGGGAAGACCTGTGCGAAGCCGTCCGCCTTCTCGATTTCCTGAGAAATCTCAGGTGTGACATTGTTCGTTGTGTCGCCAAGCGCGCTGGCGTTGACGATATTGGTGCCGAGGCCAAGCTGTCTGGATGTTTCACGGGCAATGGCGATCTGATCGCCGGTCACCATCTTGATCTTGACGCCCATTTGGCCGGCATTGGCGATGGTTTCCTTGGCATCCGCGCGCGGTGGATCGAACAAGGGCAGCATGCCGACGAACTTCCATTGGCCTTGCTCATCGGCTCTGGCCACGCCGAGCGAGCGGAAGCCGCGGCCAGCGAAATCGAGAATGGCTTTGTCTACGGATGCCTTGACGTCACCGGCGTTGGTCGCCATCTGCAGAATGACCTGCGGAGCTCCCTTGGCAACGAAGAACTGCTTGCCGTCCGCTGCTTTGACTGTGGCTTCGGTGCGTTTGTGAACGGGATCAAAGGGCATGAAGTGGAGTACCTTGCAGCTCTCCAACTCCCTGCCGTCTTTCACTCCGCCGATTACCGCAAGGTCGATGGTGTCCTGGTCTTCCGCGCGCGAGGCGAGCGCAGCCCAGAGAACGACATTCGCAGGGGAGATTCCGTCAATGCAGAAGGGGTCGCCCAATGTGAGCTTGTTTTCTGTAAGCGTGCCGGTTTTGTCGGAGCAGAGAACATCCACGCCGGCCAACTCCTCTATGGCTGACAGGCGGGTTACGATCGCTTCCTTCTTCGCCAGCAGGCGAGCTCCAACGGCCATGGTCACCGACAGTACAGTGGGCATGGCAACGGGGATTGCGGCCACCAGGAGGACCAGGCAGAATTCCAGTGTGGTGAGAACCTTGTCTCCGCGGAAAAGGGCGAAGACAAGAATCAAAGCTACCAGCGCTACGGCGAGGACGATGAGGTAGTCGCCGATCTTCATCACAGCTTTTTGGAAGTGGCTGACTGTGTGGGCCTGCTCAACGAGCAGCGCTGTCTTGCCAAAGTAAGTGTTCGATCCGGTGGCATAGACGACGGCGTCAATCTCGCCCTGGCGGATGATGGAGCCGGAGTACACAGCGCCGCCGGACTTGGCGGTGACCGGCAGCGACTCGCCGGTCAGCGCGGACTGATCCACCTCAATGGAATCGCCGTCGAGCAGACGCGCGTCGGCGGGAACTATGTCGCCCAACCGGAGGCGAATGACATCGCCGGGTACCAACTCGCTGGCCTTGGGATTCGTCCATTTGCCGTCTCGCTTTACTTTCGCCAGGATCGCCAACCGGGCTTTCAGAGCGGCGATGGCGTTACCGGCCTGATGTTCTTCCCAGAACCCGACCAGAGCATTCGAGCACAGCAAGGCAAGAATCACGAAGAAATCGAGCCAGTGACGCACAACGCCGGATAGGATCACGGCGCCTTCAATCATCCAGGGAATGGGGCCCCAGAAGTAGGAGAGGAATTTCAGGTATTCGTTGGTCTCCTTTTCCTCAAGTTGGTTGGGCCCATACTGTGTCTGGCGCTTCGTAGCCTCGGCTTGCGTCAGTCCGTCAGCCGTCGCGCCCAGCTTCTTCATCAGCTCCGGCATGGCGAGCGTCTTCAGGGAATTCTTGTCATCTTCGGGCTTGGCCTGGTCTGGTTTCGCTTCCATCTGAGATTGTTCTCCTGTTCTTGCTCAGTTGCTGCGGAGGAATCGCTTCAGTTCAGGTAAGTCCATAAGTGAATCAGCCATTCAGGCTGATGTTCTGCCGCTGGGGACGAACAGGAATATGCCAGGTCATCCTCATTTATCGAGGGCTCTCTGGTCGAGCGGAGGGTCACAGCGAAATGCGGCGCTCGCTGGTGGCTCGGCCGAGAAATGTTGCTGGGATGATTGGTATTCCTCGGTATCGAAGATTACGGCTGTCATTTTACCTTGAAGAGATCGGTCGATTCCAGCTCGTAACCATGCTCGGTGTGCAACGCTTTCTCCGCTGCATGTTCGGCAACGCGCTCAATCCGCTTCTGTGCTGATGCGTCCGAGATTGTCGGGTCTACGAGCTTTGTCGCTTCTGGATTCTCAAACTGTTCCGGCATGGTTGCGCTCTCCTCTCATCACGATGAACTGTGTGCCGATCAGGTTCTGGTCAGTTTTGCTCGCCTTTCGAAGTCGCAGATGACTCAAGGTTCGATTCTGAAGAAGTGGTTCCTATTCCACGCCGAACGGACATCTTGCGTGAGCAATTGAGACCTGTATTCCATGGCTGGCCGTTCGATACTTGGGACGCCGTGGGAGAACATCTTCTTCGGCCTGAAGGCGCGACCCGTCGGCAAGTTGTTCTGCATCGCGTTGCGGATTAAGGAAGAGGGGTTATGAGAGTCCTACTGGCAGTTGGCGATTCGGAGTTTGCCGAAGACCTGCTTCATGCAGTGGTTGCTGGGGTGCGGCATGAGAATACAGAGGTCCTGGTTCTGCATGTACTGCAGTCGGTTGACGCTGTGCCTCCGCCCGAGATGGCCCAGGGTTATGCCCCCGAGTTGGAAGGTGAGCAGCAGCCCGCTCGTGCACTGGTTGAGCGAGTTGCGGGAGAACTGCGCAGCGCTGGATTCGCGGCTCAAACCGGTGTCCGAATCGGAGATGTGGCAAATACAATTCTCGACCAGGCAGCCGATTGGCGTGTCGATCTCATTGTGGTTGGTTCAGACGGGCACTTGAATATCCACAACTTTCTCATGAGCAGCGTGGCAGAGTCGGTAGCTCGTCGAGCCGAATGTTCCGTGGTCATCGTGCGCAAAACGGTCAAGGGCTAAGGAACAATGTGGTAGCTATTAAGCCACCCATTGCATGGAAGCAAAGTCTAAATCGAAAGTAGGCAGGATGGATCCCTTCTTTATCAATCTCGATGAACCCCTTCTTGGAAGCCTCAAGCCGGTTGTTCCCATTCCCGCTTTGTCGTCGAGTTGCAGCCTGCCGTTGCCCACGCGAATTGCTTTTGTAGGAAACTATCTTCCGCGGCAGTGTGGTATTGCGACGTTCACGACTGACTTATGCGCAGCTCTGGCCTCGGAATTTGGGGGCGATCGACTTTTTGCCATTCCTGTGAATGATCCTGATTCGGCATACGACTATCCCAGTCAGGTACGGCTTGAACTTGACCAGGAAGATCAGACTTCGTATGAGCGAGCTGCAGAGTTTCTCAATTTCAACGGCAATGACCTGGTCTGCCTGCAACATGAGTACGGGATTTATGGCGGTGTTGCGGGCAGGTACATACTTACCCTGCTGGGCAAGTTGAAGATGCCAGTCGTCACAACGCTCCACACTGTTCTGCGCGATCCGAATCCCGATCAACGAGTTGTGCTGGAAGAAATTGCACGCCTCTCAGATCGCCTGGTGGTAATGAGCGAACAGGCGGCACAGTTTCTGCGCGATATCTATTCGATTCCAGGCGGCAAGATCGACATCATTCCGCACGGCGTCCCCGACTTCCAGTTTATGGATCCAAATTTCTTCAAAGACCGTTTCGGCGCCGAGGGCAAATCCGTCCTGCTCACTTTCGGATTGCTGTCGCCGAATAAAGGAATTGAAAATGTAATTCGAGCGCTGCCTGCGATTCTGGCAACGCATCCCAACCTGGTTTACGTTGTGTCGGGCGTAACTCATCCGCATATCCGCCGAAGCCAAGGCGAGAGATATCGTGAAGCCTTGCTGGCTTTGGCCGAAGAACTTGGAGTTGCACCGAACCTCATTCTCGTGAACCGGTTTGTAAGCGCGGAAGAACTGGTAGAGCATGTGGGCGCCGCCGACATTTACATTACGCCCTATCGCCAGGAGGCGCAGATCGTCTCCGGCACTCTCGCAATCGCTCTGGGAGCAGGGAAGGCGGTCATCTCGACCCCCTATTGGCACGCAAGGGAATTACTGGCCGGGGGGCGCGGGGTGATTGTGCCCTTCGAGAATCCCGATGCCATTGCCGTTGCGGTACTGCGTCTTCTGGACAACGAAGGAGAACGTCATGCGATGCGCAAACGGGCGTATCTGCACTCACGTGAGACCATCTGGCAGAAGACAGCGCAGAAGTACATGACGAGTTTTCAGCGCGCGCGGTTTGAACGCACTTTGCATCCGATGGCCGCGCATAAGGGCGACGTTGCAATAGGCGCGATGGATTATCTGCCGGCAGTAAACCCGGAGCACATGTTCCGATTGTCGGACGATACCGGAATTCTGCAGCACGCAATCTTCAGCGTGCCCAACAACAGCGAAGGTTATACCACCGATGATAATGCGCGCGCACTCGTAGTTTCCACGCTGTTGTCTGAGTCGTTGGACGAGGCGGCCGGCAGTCCAGTCGTCAACCTCTCTCACCGTTACCTGGCTTTTCTATGGCTCGCGTTCAATCCGGTCGCCGGCAGGTTCAGAAACTTTCTCAGCTACGACCGCAGGTGGCTGGAAGACATTGGTTCGGACGACAGTCATGGCCGCGCATTGTGGGCTTTGGGGACAGTGCTGGGTCGATCACCCAATGCCGGCCTGCGCGGAGCGGCAGGGCGACTGTTTGAAGCCGCAGTTCCCGCGACGCTCAAGTTCACAAGTCCGCGTGCATGGGCCTTTAGCATTCTGGGCATGCAGGCGTATCTGGACTGGATTCCAGGAGACCGCGCTGTGCAGGGTGCCCGCAATGCGCTGGCGAACCGTCTGCTTGATATCTATGAGCGGACTCACTCTTCGACATGGCGCTGGTTTGAGAGAAGTCTCTCTTACTCGAATGCGAGATTGTCGCAGGCGCTCATCCTGGCGGGATGGCGAAGCGATAACCAGAGGATGATCGAGGCCGGCATGGATTCTCTCAAGTGGCTTGTCGCACAGCAGCATCGCGACGATGAGGAGATATTTGTCCCCATTGGATCCAATGGGTTTTTCGTCGAGGGTAATGACAAGGCGCGCTTCGATCAGCAGCCGGTGGAGGCATGCGCAACCGTGTCGGCCTGCCTGGAGGTATACAACCTTACAGAAGAAAGACTATGGTTTGACGAGGCTCAGCGGGTCTTCCGTTGGTTTCTCGGACAGAACGATCTGCAACTGCCGCTCTACGACGCAACCACAGGCGGCTGCCGGGACGGCCTGCATCCGGATCGCATCAATGAGAATCAGGGTGCGGAGTCAACGCTCTCATTCCTTATGGCCTTGTTGGAAATGCATGAGGCCAAAGTGACAAACGCACAGGAACGGCACCTCGAAATGAGCACCAATTCGTGACTAACAATGGTTCGCCTGTCGAATCCGAAGACTCTGGTTGCTCCGAAATGCACGTGGAGTCGAAAACGGGTCTTCCCCTCTTCAATCGCTATGAAGGCAATCCGATACTGACGCAGAATCATTGGCCTTATCCGATAAACAGCGTTTTCAACGCCGCTGCCGTGAAGCTGGCAGACGGAGAGACGCTGCTGTTTTGCCGCGTTGAAGATCGCCGTGGCCTGTCCCACTTGTGCGTTGCGCGGTCGGCAAATGGCATAGATGCCTGGCGCATTGACGCGCAGCCAACCATGCCCGCCAATCCTCGTGATTATCCTGAGGAGCTTTGGGGCATTGAAGATCCGCGCATCACGTTTGTTCCGGAACTCGAGCAGTATGCTATTGTCTACACGTCGTTTTCGCGCGGCGGGCCGGGCGTCTCGCTGGCAATGACCAAGGACTTCAAGACCTTTGAACGATACGGCGTCATCGCACAACCGGAGGACAAGGACGCGGCTTTGCTGCCGAATCGAATTGGCGGACTATGGGCGCTGATTCACCGCCCTGTGACCACCCTGGGAGCGCACATGTGGATCTCCTACTCGCCGGATCTGCGTCACTGGGGAGGTCACAAGATCATGCTCGAGGCACGCCGCGGCGGTTGGTGGGATGCGAACAAAATTGGGCTCTGCTCTCCTCCAATCGAGACAGCAAAAGGTTGGTTGACCATCTACCACGGGGTTCGCCAAACGGCCTCAGGAAGCATCTATCGTCTCGGCCTTGCACTATTCGATTTGAACCAGCCAGAGATCTGCCTTCAGCGCGGTGACTCGTGGATGTTCGGCCCTGAAGCTCCGTACGAGCGCGGCGGAGATGTCAAGGATGTTGTGTTTCCATGCGGGCAGACCATTGGCGATGACGGAGACTCCATCAATCTCTACTACGGAGCTTCTGACTCGTCGATCGCGTTGGCGACCGGCAGCATACGTGCTTCACTTGCTTGGCTGGACGCGAATTCAAGCCCGCGAGAAGTTAACAGATGAACGAAGCGAGCATAGAGAAGGTCTGAATAAGCCTTCAGCATTCCCTCAGAGGCTAGAGCCCGCGTTCCTTTTGTGCTATTTGCGGCACGACTGAAGCCGTGCCCTTTCGAAACTTTCGCAAGACTCGAAACAGAGTCACCGTCTCAATTCTCCACTTCAAAAATCAACGCAGACTCCAGGCCAGTTCAATCAGGGACCCAGGTCCCTCGTTTCACTAGACCTTGAGTTTTGAGTCCTGCTGGAGGAGCGTGACCGTAATGAAAACGGCGGGGATCAGAAAGACCAACGAGCCGACAACCCACATGATGACCGCGCCGACAACCTGGTCCGCCATGGGCGTTATATGAAAGGGGTTTGGCTGAGTCAGGTAGTAGCTGTAGACGGGGCGATCGCAGAAGGCCAGGAAGGCCGAGAGCGCGGTGTTGACGATATCCGCGCCAACCAGGTAGGGGAGTATGATCCAGCCGGGGTATCGCGCGCTCGTTGGCCAAGGGCGAATCAGCGGCCACCAGAAGAGAATCGACGAGGTGAGAAAGCAGATGTGCTCGAAGTCGTGCCAGCGTTCGTGCTCCAACGTAAAGTCATAGGCGGAAGGGACGTGCCAGCCCAGGAAGATGAGGTTCATGGCGAGCCACGCCACCAGGGGCCTGGTGAGGAAGCGGCCAAATGTGCGTAATGCCTTCAATCGAAAAATAGGGCCCAGGAGGCGGACAGTGAGGATGCGGGGAAGGCCGCGCAGCAGCGGGACTTGCGGATCACCGAGAAGCAGGAGCGGGGGGACGAACGACATCAGGAGCAGATGCTCCACCATGTGGGCACTTAGAAGCGCATCGGCAAAGCCGTCCATGGGCGAGCCCAGGGCAATCCAGAGCAGGGCGAGGCCGGAAAGAAATGCAGCCAGCCGCGATGCGGGAAACTGGGCAGGCCTGGTCTTGCGGATGGCGAGCCACCCGCGGGTGTAGACGATGGCGGAAAGCAGCACCATCGTCGTGAGGAAGACCGGTGGCGACCACTGTTCGAAGATGGCCTTCAATTCGGGAGGCATTGGGGTAGGGAAAACGCAGAGCTAATGTGCGCCAGGTGTTGCCGGCCTGGAGGGGGTAGGGGGCTGCTCGCTGGATTGCACTATTTGCCGCGAGGCATCGATGGCCGGTGTCAGGTTGCCGCCGCGCAGGGTGAGCAGGAAGTGGACCAGGGCGGTGGTCTGGGCGGGATTGAGCGCATTGCCATAGGCCGGCATGTTTCCGCCGCCCTGCAGGACCTGGCGGATGATCTGGTCTTCGGTCATGCGCGACGCGACAGAGTCGAGTGCCGGACCGCGCATGCCCCCGGCGCCGCCAATGGAGTGACAGTTGCGGCATTGCTTGTTCTGCAGGACGAGCGCGCCCTCGCGTTCGAGCGGTGTGCGGTCTTTCAGGTCGGCCGCGGGGATTGCATCGCTGGTCCAGGCATCCATGACCGGGCTCCACGGCGTAGACATGGCCAGGCGAGTGAAGGCGCCAAGGGTGACCGCGATAACCGCAACCATAAGCACCGCTACCGGACGGCGCGACCAGTGTTTTTCGCCTTCTCCGGAGAGCAGGGGCAGCAACAGCATGGCGGCGATGATGAGAATGGGTGCGATAAAGAGCAGAGGCGTCTCAAGGCTGGGCGGCAGGTAGGCCAGGACTGCGTAGATCCAGAGGAATGCGAAGTCCGGCTTGGGCGCGGTCTGGATGATAGTTGGATCGGGCTGACCCGTGGGCCCGAATGGCCCAAACCAGAACGCGCAGGCCATGATGGCGAGCAGGATTGCCGCAGCGAAGACCGCGTCCTTCCACGCGGCATCGGGGACGAAGGGGATGCCGGTTTTCTCGGTGAGCTTGTGATAGTCCTGCACGTAAGTTTTTTTGTTGACCAGGCGACCGGGCATGGGCCACTCGTTGATGCCGAGGCGCAGCACCATGACGAGGTGCAGGCCGACGAGTGCAAGCAGGATGACGGGAATGACGAACACGTGCAGGGCGAAGAAGCGTGAGAGCGTTGGGCCGCCGATGATGGGGCCGCCGAGCATGAGGTCGACCAGAGAACCGCCGATGAATGGGACGCGGCTGAGGATGGAAGCTCCAATGCCGAGGCCCCAATAAGCGTCCTGATCGAAGCGGAGGACCTGGCCGGTAAAGGCCATGCCAAGCGTGAGCAGCAACAGAAATACGCCGACGATCCAGGTGAGTTCGCGGGGGAATTTGTAGGCGCCGAAAAGGAAGACCTGCACCATGTGAATGAGCACGATGGCGACCATGAAGTCGGAGCCCCAGCCGTGCATGGCGCGGAGGTACCAGCCCAGTCTCACGTTGTGGTCGAGGAATTCGAGACTGGTCCAAGCGTGGCCGGCGGTGGGAGCATAGACCAGCGCAAGCAAAATGCCGGTCACCACTTGAAGAACCAGAATCACTGTGGCGGCGCTGCCAAAGACATACCACCAGCTTGACGTGCTGGACGGAACCTCGTGGGTTGCTGCATCGATTGCGGGCGTGCCCAGACCGAGCCTCTGCTCGAACCAGCCGTAAACATCGATGGCGCGTTTTTTCAAGCTGGCCATGAGTTGGCTCCCGGTTTCGAGGGGTCGACGAGCTTCGATTCTTCGGTGTCTGCTAACGTTGGTGCGGGGTTGGGTTGAATCTGCGTGAGCGGCGGCTTGGCGCAGTTGCCGGCTGCCAGCGTGGGCATCTTGCCGGCACTGATCATCAATGTGCCTGCAACGATCTTGTGGGGATACTCGAAGAGGCCGCGCTCGGGTGGACCGGAGGCGCGCGAGCCATCTTCGTAGTACGCGCCGCCGTGGCAGGGGCACAGGAACAGCTTCGATTGCGCAAACCAGCGGACCGGGCATCCAAGATGAGCGCAGTTGATGGCGAAGACCTGGAAATTCTCTCCGGAGATGCGCCGGACCCAGCAGGGAATGTCGCCGGTCTGGCCGTCCCATTCCGTGGTTACCGGATTGCGGAAGTTGACCAGGCGCGTTTCGCCTTCAGGAAAAGCGCGGAACGGACCAAGTTCGATCCAGGAATTGTCGCTGGAGTTCTTCTTCAAGGCGGGTCCGAGGAGATAACCGATAATCGGCACGGCCAGAATGGCGCCAACCGCTCCATTCAGGATCAGAGACAACTTGAACAGAAAGACGCGTCGCGAGTGTCCGGAACTGTTTGGATTTGGCGTGGGCTCGGCTGCGCCGGATGGATGGCCGGGTGGGAGAGGCTCGCTCGATTTGATTCCGTCTGTTTCCATGCGGTGGTCTCCATTGTTGACGACGGCGGCAATTGGCTGATCGAACCGGGTCATTCAGGGTGTGCGAAATAAGGTTGGCCCGGATTGGCGACGCGTTTGGAGGCCATCCAGGCGAGGATGTCGGTGATCTGCTGATCGGTCATTGGATTCGCGGGCATCGATTGTGGGACGTCGTTGCGCCAGTCGGGCATTTCTTCGTCGGGGCGGCCTGCAATCACGATGCTGCGCAGGTTCTGGTCGCTGATGAGCGCAAGATACGACGGATCGACAATGGAGCCGAGCTTGCCCTTGCTGGAGTGGGCATTTCCATCGGCGGGTCCACCCTCGCCATTTGCACCGTGACATCGGGCACAGAAAACGCTGTAAGTCTCAAATCCATGCTCGGCATTGCCCGGCAAAGTGGCCTGATAGGGCGGGAGAATCTGGCCCGCGAAAAGGCTTGAGTTCCCCCATTGCTTCACAATGCCCTGGGCCAGCACTGACACCTGGTCATCGGTCAACATGCCGCCGGCGCTCTTGGCGAAAGCGGGCATCAGCTTGCCGGGAACGCCCTTCGCAATCACATTGCGCAACTGGTCTTCTCCGGCCACTGCAATGTAAACAGGATTGGCAAGCGAGATAGCCGCGCCATTCCTGCCATTTTCTCCGTGGCATGCGGCGCAGTTCTGCTTGTAGAGAGCAGCGAAGTCGAGTACCTGTTCTGGACGCACAACCTCAGGCCCTGGCCCGGGGCGGCCGGGAATGGTGCCGCAGCCAACCGGAGCGAAGGCTACCGTCGCAAGCGCGAGAGCACAAAGTGCATTCCGACTTGAAAAGGCAAAACTCATTTGTCTTTCTCTTCCGGCGTGGATGGATCTTCCAGTGTGGGTGGATTGGCATGGGGTTGATCGCTGTGGATGCCGGCGCGAACTGCAAATGGCAATGCTCGAAACTGCGGCGTACGCACCTTGACCTGCAAGTTTACGACGAAGCCGCACACCAGTCCGAAGGCGATTTGCGAGACGACAAACCAAAGCCAGTCGATGCGCGCATTCAGGATGGGACTGATAACGCCCAACGCCGAGTAGATAATGCCGGTCCAGAGAAACGGCGCGATAAAGCCGGCGGTGAGAATTGGTTTGCGGGGAAACATGGGCAGCATGGCGCCGTAGAGCAGCCCAACCAGCACCGAGGTGACGGCGTGAATGCCGAAGGCGGCAAGCAGCCCAAGAAGGTGAAATTGGGCCAGAAATGAGTTGCTTTCACTTGCCCACCCGACTATGCCACCCGCCGCCAGCAGGTTCACGGCATACCATACGCTGTGGAAGCGGATGAGGCCAAAGAGGGATGCGGGGACAATCATCGCGACGCCGCCGGCAATGCCGCCCTTGATTCCGGCGGTTACGCTGAAGGTTTCAACCGGCAGAATCTTGCGATGGGTTGGTTCGGCCGCGAGCTTGATGCTGGCTGCGCGCGGGCTCGAGATCAAGATCTCTCCAGCTTGAACCGGAACCGCGACATGATGCTCGTGCGGCAGCACTTCAAAGAACCACCCCACCATGGAGCGCAGCAGGAGCACCAGTCCCAGCAGGCTGATAATCCAGTGTGTCACCATTCCTGCGACGAGCAGGGTGACGCCAAGCGCCATGACCATCGGCCACGCGGTCGGCACCGGGAGCACCACGCTGTCTGGAGCGCCGGCATGCAGCGCAGGCGAAACATCGTGCCTGGCAGGGCTCATCGAGTCGTCGTGATGCATTGCGCTTCTCCCTTTCTAACGCTATCTGCCCAGAACATAGACCACCGTAAACACAACCACCCACACCGCATCGACGAAGTGCCAGTAGAGCGCAAGCACCTCGAGTTTTTCCGCGTGCTCTTCTCTTACAAGACCAAAGAAGCAGAACCCGAGAGCCAACGAGAGCATGATCAAGCCCACCACGACATGGGTGGCATGCAGGCCCACCAGCGAGTAGTAAGTGGTTCCGAAGAGATTGGTTTGTATGGTCAAACCGCAATCGTGGATAAGGTGATACCACTCGCGTGCCGTCGTGATCAGGAAGATCGATCCGAGCAGGACAGTGCCGGCAAGCCAGGCCGTGCAGGCTCTCAGCTTCCCCTTGTGCAGCGCGGCAAGCGCAAAGTGCACGGTAATGCTGCTGGACAGCAGGCAGACGGTGCCGAAGATGGGCAGTTCGAGCACCTGCGCCGGCGTGGGGCCGCTGAGACTTTTGCCGATGTAGAAGATGTAGGCGACGACAAAGATGATGAAGATCGCCGACTCAGCCACGATCAGGCAGGCCATGCCCACGGTGCCGCGATAGGGCAGCTTCCAGGGCGGCTCAGCCGGTTCAATCGGCATATCAATCGAGATTGCGTTTGCGTCTCTCATCATTCGTAATCCGAGTCCGGATCTTCCGGGTGTTTCAGATCCCAAAGCGGGCGGCGGCTGTTGACATGGGGCAGCACGGCGAAGTTATAGTCAGGCGGCGGAGAGGGCGTCGACCATTCGAGCGTCCACGCATCCCACGGGTCGTGGCCCGCTGCTTTGCCCCGGAAATAGGACACGAGCAGGTTGTAAACAAAGATCAGAAGCCCAATGGCCTGGACCACGGCTCCGATGCTCACGAGGAGATTCCAGCCGCCCCACCCCCGGTTCGCCTCATAGGTATAAATGCGTCGCGGCATGCCCAACAGGCCGGGGATATGCATGAAGTCGAAGGTCAGGTGGAAGCCGAGGGTGAAGAGCCAGAAGTGCCACTTGCCCAGCGTCTCAGACATCATGCGGCCGGTAATCTTCGGGTACCAGTAGTAGAAGGCCGCAAACAACGCATACAGGATTGCTCCGACCAGGACGTAGTGGAAGTGGGCCACCACAAAGTAGGAGTTGCCGAGCTGCCAGTCGAATGGAGCCGCGGCCAGCATAATGCCGGTGAGGCCGGCGACCAGAAACTGAAACAGGAAGCCGACGCAGAAGATCATGGGAGTAGCGAAGATCACCTTGCCGCCCCAGATCGTCGCCAGCCAGTTGAATATCTTTATTCCGGTCGGTACGGAAATCACCATGGTGGCAAAGACGAAGAAGGTGTTGGCCGCCGCGCCCAGGCCGACAGTGAACATATGATGCGCCCAAACGCTCAGGCTGATGAAGCCGATGCCGACCGATGCCGCCACCATCGCGGGATAGCCGAAGATGGCCTTGCGCGAGAAGACGGGAATAATCTCATTCACAAATGCGAAGGCCGGCAGCACGAGCACGTAGACTTCGGGGTGGCCGAAGATCCAGAAGAAGTGCATCCAAAGCACCGCCGATCCGCCGGCCTGCGTATCGAAGAAGTGAGAGCCAAGATAGCGGTCCAGGGTGAGCATGATCTGTGCCGCTGTCAGCGGGCTGACCGTTACAAACACCAGGCTGGACATGACCAGATAGAGCCACACCAGCAGCGGCATGCGGCTCATCTTCATGCCGCGGCAGCGCATGCAAACAATGGTGGTCACAATGTTGAGCGCCGTCCCGATCGACCCGATACCGCTCAGGAATACGGCCAGGGTCCAGTAGTCGGTGCTGTGGCCGGGCGAGAAAACCTTTGCGGTCAGCGGTGCATAGGCGAACCAGCCCACGTCCGGGGCCGATCCGGCGGCATAGAGGCCGCTCGCCCCCACATAGCTGAAGTAAAGCAGAAAGCCGGCAAACGCGGAAACCCAGAAGCTGAATGCGTTGAGCCGTGGAAACGCCATGTCGCGCGCGCCAATCATCAGCGGAACAAGGTAGTTTCCAAAACCGAAAAGAATCGGCATGCCGACGAAGAACACCATTGTCGTCCCGTGCATGGTGAAAAGCTGGTTGAATACCTGGGGCGAGACGAAGTGATTGTTGGGGACGGCCAGTTGGATGCGCATCAGCATGGCTTCGACGCCCGCAATCAGCAGGAACACCAGAGCGTATCCGATGTACATCAGTCCGATCTTCTTGTGGTCCACAGTTGTCAGCCACTCGTATACCACGTTCAGCGGCGGACCGGCCTGCCGGGCTGTCAGCGCTCCATCGATTTGATCGACGACTCGAGTCGTGCTCATCGGACAACCCTTTCCAGTGAATGGCTAGCGAAGCTGCGCCAGATAGGCGGTGATTGCGTCCAGATCGCGATCGTTCAAATGCATTGCCGGCATCAGGCAACCGGGCTTCAGTGAATTGGGATCGTCGACCCACTTCCTGAGGTTTTCCGGGGTATTCTGAATGGCTCCTGAGCCGATCGTATCGCGGCTGGCCAGGTGAGTGAGGTCGGGCCCGAACCGCCCCGTGGCCACGGTCCCGGAAACGGCATGGCAATTGATGCAGGCATTGTGCATGAAGACCGCCTGGCCCTCTGCGGCAGCGGGATTGCCGGCAAAATCCTGACGCGCGGGCTGCTGCTGCCGGCTCACCCAGGCGGCAAAGTCTGCCGGAGACTCCGCATAGACGCGCAGCAGCATCTTTGCATGTTGTGCACCGCAGTATTGCGCGCATTGGCCGAGGTAAAGCCCTGGCTGCTGCGGATCGATCCACATGGTATTGACGCGGTTCGGAATCAAATCGGTCTTGCCCGCAAGGCGCGGCACCCAGAAGCTGTGGGCCACATCCGCAGACGACATGTTCAGGTAGGTTGGGTTGGAGTCTGCCGAACTGCTGACCGGGATATGGAGCTCATTCGCAGTGACAATCCCCAGCTTGGGATAGCGATACTCCCACCAGAATTGATGGCCGATTACGGTCACCGTCAGAGCATCTTCCGGCTTGGGGATCGCCTGGGTTCCGATGATGACCCGCGCGGTGGTTAGAAATAACATCACAACTATCAGGACTGGAATTACAGTCCAGGACAGCTCAATCTGGTTGCTGCCATAAACCTGCGCAGGCTCGCGAAGCGCATCCTCGGGACGATGCCGGTAACGAATCAGCGCGTACAGCAGCAGTCCGGCAACGATAAGAAAGATCGCCAGGGTGATGGAAAGCACCAGCATCGAGAGATCGAAGATTGAATGTGCAGGCGTTGCGGCAGGGGCGAAAATACTCGTTGGAGACTGCCCATCCGCAGTGCGCCCAACAAGAGGCACACAACACACCGCCGCCCAGAACTCACGCCTGGAGCCGAGCCTGTGCTTTCTGCAAGCTGTGATGTGTCGTCTTGTGAAGAGAGACAAAACGGTCCGACCTCGACTTCTGTTGGTGCGGATGACGCTGACCAGCGCGACGCGCCTGCGGTTATGCTAAACCATCGACGATGGACTGCGGAAAAATCGTGATATCTCCGAGGATTTGTCGTTTCTTCTTAGGAATGTGAGGGATATACAATAGCGGAGCAACCATCTTGTGCGGTTCTGATATCAAAGAACATGAGGGTTCCCGTCCTGTCCTGGCAGCATGCTGCCAGGACAATTGTCCGCAAGCCTGAATGAAAGCCTTGGTTTCAATGCGTCGTTGGAGCAAAAATCCGCCCTTTGGTCGACTGGCCACAGTCGCGTGCGTCGCTCTGGCTTTTTGCCTCTTTGCCTGGGGCCTGCAATACAAGCTTTCACTTTATGACCCGCCTCAAGCGGCTTCTCACCATGCTCCGACGGCAAAACTGCTCTCCAAAAACGAGCAGTCCGGTTCCACGGAAAGCCCATTGCTAGTGCGGACTCGAACATCTACAAACGTCATTTACACCGTCCCAACGCTTGGCGGCTTCATGGTCATCAAATTATTCACCTCGCCATTGTCAACTCGGTGGGAGCAGCGCGCCGCCAATCTCTGGCACCTGCGTCGCGCCTACCTGAGAACGAACTACGTTCGCCCGCCTCCGGTCCTTGCCTAGCCAATCCCCTGAAGCCAATGCTGAAGCATTCGATCGGGTTCAGTTGTTGAATGCAGCGGTAAGCATCCTGAATCTGGGAACGTTTCCGGCACTCCCGGACCCTACACCCCCCAAAAAAGCTTTTAGAGGTGCATTCGAGATATGCGAAAGCGATCCTCCTCGATTCTCGTCGCGGGAATCATTTTTCCTGTCCTCGCAGCTATGGTTGCCTGCAATTTCAAGAGCCAGCATCCCGGTGCCAACGCCGCTGAGACTCCCTCCGCGAAAGTGGCAACGGCCGCGCGTGGAGACATCGCTCATACACTCAGCCTTGCCGGCCAATTCCAGCCTTACCAGGTGGTGGATGTCCATCCAAAAGTGACCGGGTTCATGGTGAAGATCAACGTGGATATAGGCGATAGGGTCCACAAGGGCGAGACCCTGGCGGTATTGGAAGTGCCGGAGTTGAATGCTCAGTTGAGGGGCACGGTATTCGAGGTGGAGAGCGCCAAGGACGACCTGCTTCGCGCGCAGCATGAAATCAAACGCGCGGAAGCGATCCACTCGGCGCTGCATGCTGACTACGGGAGGTTGCTTGAGACATCGAAGGCGCAACCTGGCTTGATTGCTCAGCAGGAACTGGACGACGCTGAGAGCAAGGATCTGTCTTCAGAGTCGCAGGTGGATGCGGCCAGGGCCGCGGCGGCTGCATCGCAGCAGCACGCTGAGGTGGCGCACACTGACAACGAGCGTGTGCAAGCGCTGAAGAACTACACCAACGTGGTTGCGCCGCTGGATGGAGTCATCGTCTGGCGCTATGCCGATACTGGCGCGCTTATTCAAAGCGGTACCAATTCCAACGAACAGGACATTCCGATCGTCCGCCTCTCACAGAGCGGGTTGTTGCGCTTGCGCATGCCCATCCCGGAGAACGATGTGCAGTTTGTTCATATAGGCGATCCGATGCAGGTTCGCGTCGATGCCATTGGTCGTTCCTTCACGGGGAAGATCGTGCGATTCACGCGCGACGTGAACTTTGAGACGCGGACAATGGAGACCGAAATCGATGTTGAGAACCAGGACCTCTCCATCTCGCCGGGGATGTACGCCAATACCGAAATGCAACTTGCACGTGCATCGAACGTAACCACCATTCCGGTAGAGGCGTTGGTGCTAAAGGGCAATCGTGAGTTTGCTTACGTGCTGGATGCAGGTAATCGCATTCACATACGAAATGTGGACGTTGGCCTTCAGGGCTCGAAGCTTGCGGAAATCAAGAGCGGCCTTGAACCTGGCGACCGTGTGGTTCTGGGAGGGCAGGAGAATTACACCGAAGGCGAACAGGTGTCCCCGATCCTCACCCAGACATCTTCGTCCGACGTCATGCGCGAGTCCGGAGGGGTCATCGACATGAAAGCGGATGCGGAACCGAGCGGCGGGGGGACGAAGTAATGCCAAAGTTTGCCCTCAGGTACCCGTTCTTCATCATCATGCTGTGTTTTGTCGTGGCGCTGGTGGGCGCCGTGAATGTGTCTCGAATGCCAGTGGACCTGTTCCCCAACATCGACATGCCCGTCGTCGTTGTCGCGACCTTTTACAACGGCATGCCGCCGCAGCAGATTGAAGCGGACATTACCAACACTTTCGAGCGGTTCTTCACACTGGCCGCGAACGTCGATCACAGTGAATCTCGTTCTTTGACCGGCGTCAGCCTCATCAAGATCTACTTCAAGCCAGGCACCGACCCGAATGCGGCCTTGAGCAATATCGCCAACCTGGCGATGGCCGATTTGCGCCGCCTGCCGCCGGGCACGCTGCCACCAGTGGTGCTGGGCATGGACGCTTCAACACAGCCGGTATGTCTGGTGACTCTGAAAGGCGAGGGGCTCAACGAAACGAAACTGAAGGATCTTGCACAATTCCAGGTCCGCAACCAGATCTCGAACGTCCAGGGTGCATCGGTGCCGCAGCCTTACGGTGGAACCTATCGCCAGATTCAGATATATGTTGACCCGCTCAAGATGGAGGCGCGAAACCTCAGCCTGAACGACGTGGTGACGTCGGTGGACAGCTCCAACCTGATTCTCCCCGCCGGCGATGTGCGCATCGGATCGAAAGATTTCAACATCTACGCCAACAGCCAATTCCCTGACGCCGATGCGATGAACGAAATGCCGCTCAAGTCCGTTGGCAACTCCTCGGTGCTGGTGGGAGACATCGGCAAGGCGGTCGACGCCGGCGCCCTGCAATACAACATCGTGCGCATCGACGGACAGCGCTCGGTATACGTGCCGGTCTTCAAACAGGGTGGGGACAGCAATACCATCACCATCGTGAATGGGATGAAGAACGCCATCAAACATCTGGTCGACATTCCCGCTTCGCTGAAGACCGCTGTCGTTTTCGACCAGTCCGTCTTCGTCAAATTGGCAATCTGGAATGTTTCCAAGGAGGCTGGCATTGGGCTGGTGTTGACCGGTGTGATGATTCTGATTTTTCTGGGCAGCCCCCGCGCCATGGTTGCAGTGGTGATTTCTGTGCCACTGGCGATGGTCGTCTGTCTACTCATCAGCAATTACATGGGCGGCTCTATCAATACCATGCTGCTGGGCGGCCTTGCCCTGGTCTTTTCCCGACTCATCGACAACGGCGTGATTGTCCTGGAGAACATCTTCCGCCACATGGAGATGGGGGAATCTCCGGCGGTGGCCGCGGACAACGGCGGCACTGAAGTCTCGATGGCGGTGCTGGCCGCGACGTTCACTACATCGATCGTGTTTTTCCCAGTCACGTTTTTCAGCGGCGTCAGCAAGTACATCTTCACGCCGCTGGCGCTGGGCGTGGTGCTTTCAATATTCGCATCCTATTTTTTCGCCATGACCGTGGTGCCGCTCTACTGCGCCAGGTTTATCCGGATGAAAGACGAGGGGGAACACTCCGCCGAGGCCAGGCTGAGCATCTTTACACGCTTCGAGAGAAAGTTCAACGAGAAATTTCAGGCCATGTTGAATTGGTACGAAGTGCTTGCCATGCGGGCGATGCAGCGCCCCGGTCTTACCGCTGCTGCGATCCTGGGTGGCGTGGCGCTGGTGCTAGCGGTGACGACACCTTTTCTGGGTCGCGCCTATTTTCCGCGCACCGATCCTGGGCAATTCGTGATCGACGTTCGTATGCCCAGCGGCACCCGACTGGAGAACAGCAACGACTACATCGCGAAGGTCGAGACGATAGTTCGCAGCGTGGTCAAGCCCTCCGATCTGGATATGGTTGTCTCGAATATCGGCGTTTACCCCGATCTCTCGGCCATCTACACCACCAACGCCTCAATGGACACGGCATTTGTGCAGACCAGCCTGAAGGAGGGCCATAGCGTCGGGAGCTATGAGTACATGCGCCGCGTGCAGCAGAAACTCGCCCAGCAGATGCCTGAGCTTACCACTTACGTCCAGGCAGGCGGCCTGGTGGATAGCGTGATCAATCAGGGGCTGCCGGCGCCAATCGATATCCAGGTCAGCTCTAACAACATGGAGGGAGCGTACGCACTGGCCAAGAACCTCTCCCAGAAAATTAAAGATATGCCGAATGTGAGCGGGGTCTACATTCCGCAGAACCTCGACTATCCAGGTATCGAACTGAACATCGATCGCGAGAAGGCGAGCTTGATTGGTCTGTCCACAAAGGACGTAGTGGACAACGTAATTACCGCCATGACCTCCGACGGAATGGTTGCTCCAAGCTATTGGATCGACCCGAAGAGCGGCAACAACTACATGGTTACGGTTCAGTACGCGAACCGCTATCTCAATAACATGACGATGGAGGATTTCGAGAGCATTCCCCTGCGCGGCGTTCGTCCAGCGGGTTATGGTCCCATGCAGGAGAATCACGAGGCTTCCAGCCAGTCGCGTGAACTCTCCAACGGCGACCATATTGCTGGCTACACGCCATTGAACTCCGTCGCGGACATCAAGCTCATCGATACTCCAACGGAAGTGGATCACTATCAGATACGGCGCGTAATCGACATCTATGTCTCCACCAGGACCGAGGCGCTTCAGCAGGTGGGAGGAGAGATTGACAAGCTGTTGGCGAGCACAAAGACAGACAAGAACACGGTGCTCAAGGTGCGTGGCGCCGTGGTCAGCATGAATCGTTCGTTCCTGGAGTTTGGGCTTGGGCTCATTGTTTCCGTGCTGCTGGTCTACCTGATCCTGATGGCGCAGTTCACATCGTTCATCGATCCATTCATCATTCTCATGGCCATTCCGCCCGGACTCGCAGGCGTCGTGCTGATCCTCCTGGTGACCGGGAGCACGCTAAACATCATGTCATTGATGGGAGTGATCATGATGACCGGCATCGTCGTCTCGAACAGCATTCTCATTGTTGAATTCGCAGGTACTTTGCATAAGCAAGGATTGTCACTCATGGAGTCCGTGATTCAGTCCTGCAAAATCCGTCTGCGCCCAATCCTGATGACATCGCTGGCAACTCTTCTGGGCATGATCCCCATGGCGCTTGGAGTGGAACCGGGCAGCGAACAATATGCGCCGCTGGCACGTGCGGTCATCGGCGGCCTGGCAGTTTCAGTCGTCGCAACCGTCTTTCTTGTACCGGCGGTTTACTTGATGATCCACGGCAGGCGAGAGAATCAGCCGGCAGTTGTGGAGGAGGCATGAACAGGATGAAGCGATCAACACCCTGGTGGTTCAATGCGACGTTCTTCTTCTCCGTTGCAATGACATGTCCAATCTCAATGCTCGGACAGGCCATAACTCCTCCGCCTCAGTTACCGGATGCTCCGCCGCCTCCGTTGATGGCCCTGGCGCGCCAGAGCGTCGCGGCAATGCCGTCAGCAATGAGCCAGACCGCGCCAACGCAGGCAGAGAACGCTGCTCCCGCCAAGAGCCCACGCCTTACGCAGGCAGATGCGGAGAGGATGGCCATCAAGAACAATCCGCGGGTCAGCGTTGCCCGCCTGCTTGCGCTGGCACAGCATCAGGTGGTTCGTGAAACCAGAGCTGCGGAACTGCCGACTGGAGTTGCCGGCATTACTGCCGAGGACGCCGAAAACGGCAGCCGTATCTCAGCGGGATCGCTCACGGTGTCGCGTCTTGCTGAACATGCCGGCGCTGGCGGAAGCTTTACGCAGTTGATCACGGATTTCGGAAGAACAAGCAACCTTGTGGCTTCGTCAAAGCTCCAGGAACGAGCGCAGAATGCGAATGCCCTCGCCACGACCGAAGATATCGTTCTGGCCGCGGACCAGGCGTTCTTCAATGCTCTTCAGGCCCAGGCACTGCTTCAAGTGGCGCAGCAAAATGTCGGCACCCGGCAGACGACTGAAAAGCAGATCGGCGAACTGACAAAAAACAAGCTCAAATCAACGCTCGATCTGAGCTTCGCAGACGTGAACCTGTCGCAAGCGAAGTTGTTATTGCTCGATGCCGAAAACAACGTCGACTCAACAATGGCGGCATTGGACGCGGTGTTGGGCCTTGACCGGCAGGTAGCCTACGAGCTGGTGGAAGAGAATGCTCCATTGAAGACTCCTCCAGCAGACGCCGATCAGCTTCTGCAACTCGCATTCCAGCAGCGCCCGGATCTGCAAGCCGTGAATTATAGCCAGCAAGCCGCTATCAAGTTCAGCCATGCCGAGCGCGATCAGATGCTGCCCACCATCAGTGCCGCGGGAACTGCCGGTATCGTCCCCATTCGCCCAGCAGCGTACTATCTCAACAATTGGTGGGGCGGAATTGGCGTCAACATTGACATTCCAGTCTTCAACGGCTTTCTCTATTCTGCCCAGGCAAAGGAAGCGTCCATCCGAGCCCAGGCGGTTTCGGAAAAGAGCCGCGAGCTGCGCGATCAGATCGCCAGGGATGTTCGCACCGCATGGCTCGCATCCAACACGGCTTATCAACGGGTCGCTGTCACGGCTGAGCTTCTGAACGAGGCAAACCTGGCACTCAAACTGGCGCAAACACGCTACCAGCTTGGACTCAGCTCGATCGTGGAACTGAGCCAGGCACAATTCCAACAGACGGATGCGGCAATCGGAAACACCGATGCGCAATACCAGTACCGGCTGGCTCTCGCTGCACTCAATTATCAGACTGGAGCAACTCCATGATTGAAAACTTCAAATTGAAAGCGCTGCGTTGCGGGCGACGAACCAGTGGATGGACCGTATGATTTGGTAGTCGCCCCTGAGCAGATGCGGTCGGGGACGCCCGCACGACAGCCGGTCTGGAGACCGGCGCTACGATCATGCGATTACGAACTAATGCGGTCACGGTACTAGCGAAACATGCTGAACATCGACGCGATTGCAGTGAGTTGACGGTGCTGATCGCGAGTTTCCGCATTAGGAGATGACCACCATGCCGATGATTGGCGACAGACCCGAATTGAATCTGAAAGCGGTCGTCTATGCGACAGACTTCTCTCTTTGCTCCCAGAATGCCGGACTCTACGCGGCTCGTTTTGCTTCCTATTTTTCCGCGACGTTGTTGGTCACCCATGCCTTCACACTTTCACAGGCAGCTTTGGAAGTTGAGGGCGATCAAACCTGCGTGAGTCAGCAGAGAAAAGACTTGAAGTCTTTGTTGTCGCGGGAGACTGCTCTTTTGGCAACTGATTCTGTCGAAGCGGCCGCCATGCTTCTTGAAGGCGATCCGCAAGAAGTCATTCCAGCGTTGGCCGATCGGAATGGGCCCGCCATGATCGTATTGGGCACGCACGGCGGAGGCCGCATAGTACGAGGAATTATCGGCTCAATCGCGGAAAAGATTCTTCGCTGCTCACAGTGGCCAACACTTACTGTTGGACCACACGTCACGCCCGTGTCTTCAAAGACCTTTCCTTTTGCCAGAATTCTCTTCGCCACAGACTTTACCGTGGCGGCTGCGAATGCGGCAATGTTTGCAGTTACCTTCGCGAAAGTGTTTGGGGCCAGGATTGATGTACTCAATGTAATCACAGACGACTCCTTTGAGAGCCCGGATCGATTACTTGACTTGAAGAATCGCTTTTTCAGTGCCCTTGATGGACTTATACCGGAACAGGCAAAGGACTTCTGCGATCCGAGTACGTATCTGGCTGTTGGCAGCGCACACGATCAAATCCTTGAGCACATTCGGGAACGATCTATCGATCTCCTGGTGCTCGGCATCCGAAAGACTTCGCATCTGAGCATGGAAATGAGAACATCCGGCGCCTTCCGAATCATCGTGGATGCCGCATGCCCAGTCCTGACGATTCGAAGCTGAGGAGTAAATCTCCGACCCGGAAATTTGCACCCAGGTACGGAGCAGTGAACTGCGTGGAAAGGGGAGCTGCGCCGGTCCCGGTGATTGTCAGCGGAAGGGCATTTCCCGTCGAAGCCGGCCGTTGGGAGTTTTTCCGAAGCACGCCCAGCATTCAGGAAGTGGGGACACAAAGGAAGCGCTTGGCAGGACTGCGCGGTATCGACGTATGTGCTGTAGAGGGTAAACTGAACGGTCAATTGCCGCGGCGGAATATGGCCTGCGTAATTTGCCTTTGAGTTGATGACAACAAGTTGAAAGGAACATGTCAATGATGCAACGGTCTTCTACCCTGGGTTCCATGCGGCCTGTCCAGGGCCTCTTCAGCGGAGTCATTTCAATCCTGTTTCTGCTCACAGGCGTGCAAGGAACCCTGGCACAAATGCCCGGTCAGAACCTTCCCGGCCTGGCGCCCATTTCCGCTGAACAGTCGGAACATGGGATTCGCGCCACCATGGGCTCTGAGGTGATTGACATTTCCGTCTGCTCTGACTCTGTCATTCATGTGGTTGCCAGGCCCAATGCAGCGGCTGAGGCGGGGCAAAGGCCCTGGATGCTCGATGCAAGTCAGTCGTGTCCGGGCGCTCCATTTCAATTCGCGCACAATGCGAAGGCCGACACAGTCAAGACCGCGCAGTTGGAAGTGGCCTTCTCGCTCGATCGGGGCAATGTCTCATTTGCCACGGTTGCGGGAGCCCCGCTGGCGCGCGAGGGAAACAGCCTGCCTCGCACTTATGATCCGATGCAGGTGAACGGCGAAGACACATTCCGCGTAACCGATCGGTTCTCACCGATCCCGACTGAGGCTTTTTATGGCCTTGGCCAGCATCAGAGCGGGATGTTCAACTATCGCGGCTCAACCGTGGAACTCGGCCAGAACAACACGGACGTGGCCATTCCGCTGCTGGTCTCAAACCTTGGCTATGCTCTGATGTGGAACACGGCTGCCCTTACCTACGTCGACAATCGCTTTCCGACAGAGCTCACATTCAGCGCGGTCGCCGGACATTCGGTTGACTACTACTTCCTCTATGGTCCGGAGATGGACCAGATCATCCACGAGTACCGGACGATGACCGGACATACGCCGCTGCTTCCCAAGTGGGCCTACGGCTTCTTTCAATCGAAAGACCGATATGTATCGTTGGATGAAATAAAGAACATTGCGCAGAAATATCGTGATCGGCACATCCCGCTGGACGCGATTGTGCAGGACTGGTTCTGGTGGAAAAAGGAAGGCGATCCGGAGTTCAACGCCAATTACCATGATGTTCCCGGCGACTTGGAAACCCTGCACAAAGAGAATGTGCACACGATGATCTCCGTGTGGGGATTGCTGGACCCCGAGTCTGAAACTTATAAGACGCTGGAAGAGAAACACCTCATGGTTCCCGGAGCGCATGTTTACGATCCCAGCAGCCCGGAAGCGCGTGACATCTACTGGAATCGGTTGCCCGGAAAGCTATTGGCGCAGGGCTGGGACGCGTTCTGGCTCGATAGCGCCGAGCCGGAAGAAGTCTGGCCCCACATGGGCGATGCCATCCTTCGCAACAAGCAACTGGCCATCGGCAACGGTGCTGAATACACCAACCTGTTTCCGCTTCTGCATACCCTCGGCGTGCAGGATCACTGGAAGAAAACAACCGAGAGCAAGCGCGTGTTTCTGCTCACCCGTTCCGCATTTTTCGGCCAGCAACGCGTCGGCGCCACGGTGTGGTCAGGCGACGTATTCACCAGCTATTGGGCGCTTTCGCATCAGGTTCCCGCCGGGCTGAATTTCGCGCTCAGCGGCTATCCCTATTGGACAACCGACATTGGCGGCTACTGGCCTGCATTCCCTGGCGTCATTGAGCAGCCGGCCTATCAGGAACTTTATGCGCGCTGGTTCGAGTTCGGCACATTCTGTCCTATCTTCCGCACCCACGGCCATCGGCCCAACAACGAGCTTTGGACATACGACAAGGTCGAGCCCGCTCTGGTCCGTTTCGACAAGCTCCGCTACCGGCTCATGCCCTACATCTACTCGCTCGCCTGGAAGGTCACCAACGAGGATTACACCATCCAGCGCCCGCTCGTCATGGATTGGCGCACGGACGAGAAGACGTGGAACATTGGCGACGAGTTCATGTTCGGCCCGGCACTTCTGGTCAATCCGGTTTTGAAAGCCAACACCACTCATCGCAGCGTGTATCTGCCCGCATCGCCCAAGTGGTATGACTTCTGGACTGGAGCCACCAACCCAGGTGGCCAGGAGATCGAGGCCGACGCTCCGCTCGACCGCATTCCGCTCTACGTGCGCGCCGGCTCCATAGTACCCATGGGGCCGGAGATCGAGTACGCGACGCAAAACCCCGGCGGTCCAATCGAACTGCGCATCTACCGCGGAGCCGATGGGACATTCAACTTGTACGAGGATGCGGGCGACAGCTACGACTACCAGAAGGGGCAGCATGCCGTGACTGCCATGCGCTGGAACGACAGCGCTGGAGTCCTGACCATTGGAGCGCGCCAAGGTTCTTATCCAGGAATGGTCGAAAAGCGGGCGTTTCGAATCGTCCTCGTCGGAGGCGGACATGGGATCGGCGGTGACGTGACTGACAAGGCCGACAAGGAGATCCCCTATGACGGCAGCGAAGTCAGCGTGAGCTTTCGAGAATGAATGTTTGCGGATGGCGAAACCCATTCCGGCGGGTCCGGCCGTCGTTTTCTGTTGGAGGGGAAGGGAAGTTTCGACCAATGGACCGATGAATGCGATCCCTTTTGGTGCAAGGGGCAGGGAAGCCGGGATTCCATGAGGCCTGAATCATTCAGCTGGTCCCGGCTTTACCGATGCGCTCCCGACCGTAAAATCGCCCGATGCGCAAGGCGCCCAGACTCCCTAAATGGATTTACTATTGCTGGTGCGAGAGAATTCGCTCCAATCTCGCCAGCCAGGTCTCTTGAAGGAAGTGCGGGTTCATGTTCAATTTCGTTCTGCGGCGCGTTTCCATGCTTGCCATCGGTCTCATGGTGGCTTCTTCTGGCGTTATTCTCTCGGCTCAATCGCAGCAGACGCCATCTCGAAACATCGCCGTGGACCTTAAGGATTCGACGGGACCGGTCGATCGGTTCTTCGATTTATCGGTAGGTTCCGATTATCCCGGCACGCTGATTCGCGCCGACAGCCAGGCGCAACTCAAGCTCACGACAGAGGAGCTCGGCTTTCGCTACATCCGTTTTCACGCCATCTTTCACGACGTGTTGGGAACGGTGAGCGTCGAAGACGGCAAGACGATCTACAACTGGACAAAAATCGACCAGCTTTATGACGATTTGCTGGCCCGCCATATCCGTCCGTTTGTCGAACTCGGTTTCACGCCCAAGGCGCTTGCCACGTCGCAGAACAGCATCTTCTATTGGAACGGAAACACATCGCACCCAAAGCCGGAAGGGTGGCACGACCTGATCGATGCTTACATCCGGCACATCGAAGCGCGCTACGGAAAAGACGAGGTGCGTACCTGGTTTTTCGAAGTGTGGAACGAGCCCAACCTCTCCGGCTTCTGGGAAGGCGCGGACCAGAAGGCATACTTCGAACTCTACGATCTGACATCGAAGACCATCAAATCGGTTGACCCCGCATTGCGGGTGGGAGGACCGAGCACTGCCGGAGCGGCGTGGGTGCCCGAGTTTCTCGCCCACGTCAAGCAAAGCGGCGCTCCTGTTGACTTTGTCACCACACACACCTATGGCGTTCAGGGCGGCTTCCTCGACGAAGAAGGGAAGTCCGATACCAAGCTCGATCCTTCGCCGGACGCGATCGTTGGTGACATTCGCCGGGTTCGAGAGCAGATTTCCGCTTCCCCATTTCCTGGGCTTCCGCTCTACTTTACGGAGTGGAGCACAAGTTACACGCCGCGCGACCTGGTACACGATTCCTATATCGGCGCGCCCTACATCCTCACCAAGCTCAAGGCCAGTCAGGGATTGCTCCAGGGCATGAGCTACTGGACTTACACCGATCTATTTGAAGAGCCGGGCCCTCCGACTGAGCCGTTTCAGGGAGGATTTGGCCTGCTCAATCCGCAGGGAATTCGCAAGCCGGCGTACTTCGCTTACAAATACCTTCACGCACTTCAGGGCAACAGCCTCAAGACGACCGATCCGCAGGCAATGTTGTCTACGCAGCATGGAAACGTCTCGGCCGTTATCTGGGACTTCGAGCAGCCTTACCAGAAAGTAAGCAATCGATCTTTCTATTCAAAACTCATTCCCGCGCATGCGGCGCCTCAAGTCCAGTTGCAGGTCGCGCATCTTGTTCCGAATGCCGCTTACCGGTTGAAAGTGCATCGCACCGGGTATCACGCCAACGATGCGTATTCCGCGTACATTGAGATGGGCTCTCCCAAGGAACTGACCTCTGCGCAGGTTGGGCGCCTGAACGAGCTAACCCGGGATACTCCCGAGACCGACAAGACCGTGCGAAGCGGTTCCGACGGCACGTTTGAGTTTTCGATTCCGATGAACAGCAACGATATTGTGCTCGTAAATCTGAATCGCGCACAGGCAAGCAAGTAGAGGGCTCGTTCAGGCAAGGGGGTCATGCAACGCATCGAAAAGGATCCGCTGTCATGAAAGCAAAACGCGAGCGCTCACCGATTTCCACTGTCCCAACAAGGAGCATTTGTATGAATCGAATTGCAAAGCTACTCTTCGTTTTCTTGATGTTCGCGGTTGCTTTTTAAATGGGGGCATGCGGCGGCGGTGGAAACCAGGGAGGCGGCGGGGGCGGTCAGACTCCCACTACGCCCACGGTGACTGTCACACCAGCATCCAGCACCATCACCACTGCGCAGAGCCTGGCCGTAACCATTGCGGTTTCCGGTTCCGGTGGCACTGCGACGGGCTCGGTGGTTCTCTCCAGCGGAAGCTACACGTCAGCCTCCACCGCCCTTAGCGCCGGCTCGGCTTCCATCCCCATTCCCGCCGGGTCGCTCGCCACCGGCCCTGACACCCTGACGGTGAAATACACCCCAGACAGCGCCAGTTCCGGCACTTACAACAGTGCCTCCGGAACTGCCTCTGTAACTGTAACCGTGCCGTTAATCACGCCAACTGTCGGCGTCGCACCGGCCTCCAGCAGCATCACCACAGCGCAGAGCCTCGTCGTCAATATCGTTGTCACCGCCGCGCTTTCGGGCTCGAATGGCGCGCCCACCGGATCGGTGGTTCTCACCAGCGGCAGCTATACCTCGGCAGCCACGGCGCTCCAATTATTGGGGATGACTTCCATCACCATCCCGGCAGGGTCGCTTGCCGTGGGCTCTGACACATTGACCGTCAAGTACACTCCAGACAGCGCCAGTTCCGCCACCTACACCAGCGCCTCCGGAACCGGCTCAGTGACCGTAACGGCAACTGCGGCCACGCCAAGGGTGACCGTTACGCCGGCTTCCGCCAGCATTACCACCGCTCAATCGCTTTCTGTCGGCATCGCAGTTGCAGGGTCCGGCGCCACGCCAACCGGCTCCGTAGTTCTCTCCAGCGGAAGCTACACTTCCTCCGCAACCGCGCTCAGCTCCGGCTCGGCGTCCATTTCCATCCCGGCAGGTTCGCTCAGCAAAGGCACTGACACCTTGACCGCCAGTTACACACCAGACAGCGCCAGTTCCGCCACCTACACGAGCGCATCTGGAACCGCCTCGATCACCGTCACGGCGATTACCGGCACAGCCATCACGGTCAACATCGACGCGCTCGCCAATCGCCACCAAATCAGCCCGTTCGTTTACGGTGGAAACCTCAGCGACACCTCGTCTGTTGCCGACTCGGGCACTTCGCTGGTCCGTTGGGGCGGCAACGCTTCGTCAACCTACAACTGGCAGTTGCATACCTACAACGCTGACAATGACTATTACTTCGAGGACTTCAATACCGGCGGAAACGGAGCGGAAAGCGATTCCGTGCAGTTCCTGACCGATGTTCAGACTGCCGGAAGCCACCCGCTCACCACCATGGCGACGCTGGGATGGGTGGCGCAAAGCGCCGAGAATGGCTCGAATGGTCACTGGAGCTTCCCTGTATCGACCTACGGCGCGCAATGTGCCGTCGATCAATACAACACCGATGCCGGCGATGGCCTTCAAACGGACTGCAAGACGCCCGTAACCACATCCCCGGTCACCAACGCATACTATCCCCTGCTCGACAGCTCAAGCCAACCCTGCCCGACAGGGGATTGCGTTTATCGCGAGCCCTGGGCACAGGCGCTTGCCACTGCGTTTGGCAGCAGCACCTGCACTATTCCCTACTCAACAATCACGTCCTGCCATTTCTACGACATGGATAACGAAGTCGACATCTGGGGCGGCACGCATCGGGATGTTCATCCCAACGGCTCCGGCTACGATGAACTTGCCAATATGTTTGAGAGCGAGGGAACAGCTCTGAAGACCTGGGATCCGGCAGCCGTGCGCTTCGGTCCCGTTTCCTGCTGCTGGTACTTCTATTGGGCCCCTGCGAACGGTACCGACCGGGCCTCACATGGCGGAGTGGATTTCCTGCCCTGGTGGTTGAACCAGATCAACTGGATGGACAGGATCAACGGCGCACGCACGCTTGACGTCTTCGATATACATGCCTATGCCGAAGCCAATACTTCCGGGTTGACTACAGCACAGCTACAGGCGGCTTCCGCGTCGGTCTATCGCGATTACTGGGACCCGACCTATGTAAGCACAGCGGGAGATATCAACCAGATTTATACCACCACCGTGGAGCCCAGCTACACCATCCCATTTCGCATTCCACGCATGAAGGCGCTGGTCAATGCCATCTATCCGGGAACACCGCTCTCGTTCACGGAGTGGAGTGCGGCTTTCTACACGGAATCGGACTTCTCCACGGCGCTCGGTGATGCGGAAGCTTATGGCATCTTCGGCCGCGAAGGTCTCTCGTTCGCAACGCGATGGGGAGGTCCCACTTCCACCAACCCCAACTACCAGGCGCTGAAACTCTACACCAACTACGATGGCGCGCATCACGGGTTTGGAACGGTTTCGGTTTCCGACCTGAACACCGGCAATCCGAATCTGTTTTCGAGCTATGCCGCGCTGAACTCCATCGGGACACAGATGACGATCATGGTATTGAACGAGGACCCCGCCAACACGGCAAATGTCACCTTCAACCTGGCCGGCTTCAGTGCAAGCGGCTACGTTGCGTATACGCTGTCGTCGACGGCCTCGGCATCGATTGCGGCATCCACTTCCAAGGCCTGGAGCGCTTCGCAGAGCTTCGCACCCAACAGCATTACACTTCTCGTTGTCACCGGGACCGAGGCTTCCAGACCCACGTCGGAGTGGTACCTCAACCCCGACGATCTGATGATCCCCGCGAACGGCATTGGGATTCTCACCCCCGTAATTACGAGCGGTACGGCAAACGTGACTCTCAACTCAGCAGTCTTTGACGAATATGAGGGCGCCGCAGCCTGCACTGGCACTTTGGGGCTCGCCAATTCAGTCATCACGCCTTCGCTTCCCGCAACGATCAATGTCAAGGCCGCTAGTACCCCAGGGTTCTGCCACTACACCGTGACGGGAAGCGACGGCACGGCAACCCAGACCCAGGGCGGATGGATCGTTGTCGGCAACCCAGCCGCCACGCTGACCTCGTCCGGCAACAACCAATCGGGCAGCGTTGGAACAGCCCTGTCCCAGCCCCTCACCGTCACGCTCAACCCCGGCCAATCCGGAGGTTCAGCCACCGGTGCAGGCATCCTGTTCACCACCTCGGCCGGCTCACTCTCCAACGGCACAACCAGCGGGAAGAGCGTGATTGCGCAGACCAACTCATCGGGCGTCGCTTCGGTCACTTTGACGCTGCCATCGTCAGCGGGCACCGTGACCGTGACTGCTCAGGACCAATTCGCACTCGGCGGCACTTCGGTCACATTCACTGAAACTGCCAACTGATCCTACTCGGCCAATTCGACACCTCCATGGCGCTCATCGCGCGATGGAGGTGTCGATCGGGTCCAGCCTCGTCGTGACCAAATATCGCACTCCGGAAGGTGCGAATTCTGAGTCATGAAGACGCCGGCGCCCTGTTTAATCCCCTATACTGCAAGCAGCATCCCAGAAAAAATTTGAGCCGGGCCCGCATCTCATCCATCGCACTGGAGCCAACCATGAGCTATGACTCGCACACGACGGAGATACAAAACCTGGTCGATGAACTCATTGAACTCTATCTCGCCCAAGCCGCGGATCTACGCGAATTTGCGCAGGCCAAAGCAGCGGAAGAGGGCACCATTAACCTCGAGCGTACGCTGCGCCGCAGGGAAACAAGGCGAGTTGAGATCTATCGGAAGTTTGAGAACACTGCCTTCACGCCGCCTGCGCAATAACGCTTCGGCAGGCTCAATTCTTCTTCCAGGAAACCTCGACAGGATGGTCCATCTTGCGTAGTTCGCGCTTGAGATACGCGTCCCAGTCCGCGGCAGTTGGCATATCCGCCTTTGACCATCCGGAACCGGCCAGATAGCTGAAACTCTCCCCGGATCGCCGCGTAAACACCATCAGCGCATGCCCTGCCGCGGCCACCGTTTTTGCCTCCTGCGCCGGCGCAGCCACCAGCCCAGTGGCGATTCTTCCCGCTGACGCAAGTTGCGGTGTATCCCACACCGAGGCCACGCTGCCATCAACAGGGAACTCCGCAGTGGCCCCTTCATGCACCGCAATCCCAGCCGCAAGATCGAGTGTGCCGGCCCCGTCAAACGTGTAGGTTGAGTCGATCCGGTTCATGTGCGTGCCCGCGTCCAGCGTAATCCGCTTGCTTTCCGTCACGCTCACCCCATTCGCATCCCACGGCGCGTACTCCGCCTGCGCGGAAAACCGAATTGGCCCATTGGCTAGAATGCGGAGCGTCGTGTAGTTCTTTGAGACGATCAATTTTCCACCGGCAAACACCGCCGTACCGCCGCATCCTCGCGTCAGCCCAACCAGGTAGGAATCCAGCCCCTGGCCGTTGTCAATGTGGTACGAGAGCGCGGGATTATGCGTCCGCGCCCCTTCCGCGTCGCGCTTGTAAAAGCTGTCGATCACAAAGTTCGGAATCCGCTTCGACCACACGTCGATTCCCGATGTGATCTCGCCCGTAGCCTGCAGAGCCGGACCATAAATGCGGTAGGCTACCTGCTGGTTTTCCCAGGCGAAATCGTCCTTGCGCTCCGGCGCCTCCCGCCCAAACACCAGAGTTTGCAGCGCCGGCGCATCGGGTGCAACGCGAAGCCTAACCCGCAGCTTGCCGTGTGCCGGAAGATGCACCAACAGCAGCAGCAGATCCGCCGGTGCGTCTGGCTTTGAAGAGTAAATCTGGTCCGGAACCCGCTCGCCGCTCCCAGCATCGTATGCAGCCAGCGACCCAGCCTGCGCAGCCGTCAAATGCAGATGCCCAAGCACCTGGGCCAGCGGAACTTCAACAACTTCCTGGCCACGGTCCGCATCCAGCGGGTTGGTGAGCACAAGCTCCTGCGACTTGGCGAACACCGCCATCCCAACAACGATCGCTGCAATCCACGCGCTACGAAAATTCATCTGCGCCTCAATCCACCAATCGCCGCCGTCGCCGTTACCGCGCCAGTCGGTCCACTTCCGAGCCCGCCAGCAGAAATGCCCCCGTCCCAAAGACGTAGCTCGCCGTCGCCGTGTAATCCCCCGGAGCCGCGCCAATCGGCTGGACGCACCCAATCCGCCCATCCGCATAGATGTGGGCGATCAACCCCGCCCAGCCCTTCTCAATCACCGGCAGATTGCGCTTGCGGTCCAGCAGGCCATGGTCCACACCCCACGCCAGGGCGTACACATAAAAAGCTGACCCCGAATCCTCCGGCAGCGGATAGGCCGCCGCATCCAGCAGCCCCGGCCGCCACAACCCATCGCTCCCTTGCAGCGACGCAATTTCAGCCGCCATCTCCCGCAGCTGATTCTCGTACTTCGCTCGGCCGGGATAGTCCGCCGGCATATCTGTCAGCACCAACGCCAGGCCGGCCATCACCCACCCGTTTCCACGCGACCAGAACAGCCCGCTCCCGTTCGCCTCGTGCTTTCCCAGGAAGGTCGCATCGCGATAAAACAGGTGCATCTTTGGGTCGTAGAGCAGTCCCGATGTAATACCCCACTCGTGATCCATGAAGTCCAGGTATTTGCGGTCTCCGGTGATCGAAGACAACTTGGCCAGCACGGGCGGCGCCATAAACAACGCATCGCACCACCACCAAAGCGGTTTTTTCGGGTCGTCCGGCAGTTGCATCACCGCGTCCATCCGCGCCTTGGTCGGCCCCAGCATCGCCGGATCGTGGAAGCGGCGGTAAAGCTCAAGGTAGGCCTGTCCAATCGCCGCGTCGTCCGCGTGCTCAAGGCGCGGCCCAGGCTGCCAGTTGAACTTCGTGCCCATCGCCCGCATGGCCTCGCGATATCGTACGCCGCCCGCTCCATCGGGCACCGCCATAAAGCCCGCGTAGAGCGCGGCATAGGTCCAATCTTGATCAAAGTCCCCTTGCGCCCGGGCAAGCTGCCAGTCGCCCACCTTGCGCAGTGCTCGACGCACATCATGGTGCGTCAGCCTGGCAGAAAGGTCGGTAGCCAGCGGCAGCGCAATTGCCGCAGCATCCCCGACACTCGGATGCCGGACCGCCGACGCCGTTTGCGCACTTGAGACAGCGCCTGAGCACAGCAGGGCGTTCAGAGTCCATGCAGCCACACCGGCCGAACGGCTGCATCTCTTGCTTGCATGGGAGCTTGGATATGCGGGGAACAAGGGCATTGAGGGCCTATTTTCAGCACGCTTTCGCGCAATTCGGGAAATGCAGCTGACAAGATTCGAAGTCAAAACTAAAGCAGCCGATGGCTCGTGTCAACCGGTCAGCACCGCCAGCGCAGAACAGCCCTCAGCGCATCTCGTCCCGCATCTTCCCCAGCAGCGTCCGGTCTTCGTTGCTCAGCGCTGCCTTTTCCAGCAAATCCGGCCGATTGGTCAAGGTTTTGCGCAACTGTTGTTCCCGCCGCCAGCGCCGAATCGCCTGGTGATCCCCGTTCATCAGCGGCTCTGGAACCTTCAACCCGGCAAACTCCGCCGGCCGCGTGTAGTGCGGATAATCCAGCAGCCCGCCCGCCCCGTGCTGCGATCGCGGAACCCCCTCCGCATCGGTCGTAATCTCCGCATCGGCCACGCCAAAGCTCTCAAACTCGCTGGAAGCCTCGTTTCCCAGAACCCCCGGCAGCAGCCGCATTGCCGCGTCAATCACCACCGCCGCCGCCAGTTCGCCGCCAGAGAGCACATAGTCGCCAATCGAGAGCTCCATGTCGCAGTAGAGCTCGTTGATCCGCTCGTCCACGCCCTCATACCGCCCGCAAACCAGCACCACGCGCTCCAACCCGGCAATCTCCCGCGCCAAAGCCTGCGTAAACGGCCGCCCCTGTGCGCTCATCAAAATCACCGTCGGCCGCCGAAGCGCGCGATCTTCAGCGTGAAGGGTACGGGCTTCAGCCCGTACATCAACATCTCCCAAATAAACCTGGGCTTCAGCCCCAGAGGGCATCTTCGCCTCAACCCCCAGCGAGGTCAACGCCTCAGCCAGCGGTTGCGGCTTCAGCACCATCCCTTCGCCGCCGCCAAACGGACGATCATCCACGGTTCTGTGCCGATCATGCGTAAACGCCCGCAGATCGTGGACGCCGATCTCCACCAGCCCGTCGGCCAGCGCCCGGCGCAGCACCCCGTTCTCTAGAAACCCGGAGAAGAACCCAGGGAAAATCGTTACAATCTCAAAGCGCATAGGATTCGATCATAAAGTGTGCGCCATACGCACCGCACGTTGCCATCATTCCCGGACCGTCAATCTCACAACCCGTGCTTCATTGGGATATCCACGTTGAAGTAGAACGTCGCTTCCTTGCCATAGGCTTCGTTCTTCACCTTCATCACGTCGTAGGCGTGCCCATCCTGATTCAGCAGACTTTGCTCCCCTGGTCTAAACCCCAGCACCCGCAAAACCACATACTCCTCATGCACACTGATCACCACCCAGGCCTTCTCCGCAGACTTCCCATCGCCTGACTTCATAATCGAGTCCACCAGCCCCCGAAACACGTCTCTGTGGAAATCCGCCTTGTCCGCCGATCCCAGTTCCTTGTTCGCCACATATGCCACAAATTGCGCGTCCATGTTCACGTACTCGCTGGCCAGAACAACCTCGGCATCCTTCAGCGCTTCGGCAAAATTCTTCTGCCCCAGCGCCGCCTCCATCCCCTTCTCTTCCGTGCTGGTGTCCTTCGCCTGCTTGTATTCAGGCGAGTCCATATAGCTCAATCGGAGCCTGCCGTAGTCGATGCTCGTGTCTCCGCCTTTCAGGGATGCCAGCAGCATGGCGTACTCCGAAGTCGAGCCCTTGGCGGAAACCAGGAGTGGCAAGGCAGTAAAAGCAAGAAAGGCGAAAAGGAAACGTCGTGCATACATCATTGCGAAATGTTACTCCCGGTCCTGAATCCTGTCACGAATTCGCGGCTCCCAGGCAGGGCAAACGCATTTGAAAATCGATCGAACCACTGAATGTGCCTTCAGGCAGGCCTGCAACCTGATCTCCGGATACCCCGTCAAAAAAAAGCAAGCCCCTCCCCCGACTGACTTTGGCTAACCTACTTAAATCCAACAACTTCCACCCAAACCATATTTGCAGGCTATTCACCCCTTTTGGCGCACAATCCTTGTAGAGGTGTTTCGCATGCCAAAATCGTCCAGCAAAACGCAACCCGCACTCTCGCCAATTCCATCGCCCCGCCTTTGCCCCTGTTTTCCGATCCCTGATCCCTGTTTTTCCGGCCTTCAAACCCCCAAAAACGCTGAGACCCCACCCCCCCCCTCTCGATTTCGTCAAAAAATCGCAGGTAGAATCCGCTTAACTGATTCCGATTCAATGAGTTACAAAAACCGCCTATTTACCCATCGGTAAACACAAACCCCCATTTTCAGGCAAAAAAACACCAAAAACACCATCGAAACTGGCACTTTAGAGCAAAAAATGGCACTTTTCGCACATCGAAATTCGCCTACCCAAACCATCCCGGCGTGCTCTGTTTTCCACCCCGATTCGACCCTCAAAAGCATCTCCCTCACAAGGTCAAGAGCTTCTGGTTCCAAATGCGTTTGCCCTGGGCTCCCTGGTCCAACCCTCGCCGCTGAACCGATGGAATCACAGTGCAAACTGCCCCGATTGTGCTTTAATGTCACCCAACGATCATGCCCGACCTGGAATCGCTCCTAACCCGCTGGCAATCCGCCGGTGTCCTCGACGCCGAGGCCGCCCAGCGCATCCGCGCCTACGAGTCCAGCCAGAAACATCCCACCGGCCTGCGCTGGCAGGGCCTGGTTGCGCTCATCCTCGGCGCCATGCTGCTCGGCTGCGGCGTTGTCCTCTTCGTCTCCGCTCATTGGGACCAAATGGGACCCGGTTCGCGCTTCGCAACCGTCATCGCCATGGTCTCGCTCTTCCACATCGCCGCGGCCTGGTCGCGGCAGAGTTACCATGGCCTCTCCACTGCACTCCATGCTGTCGGAACCATCTCGACCGGCGCCGCCATCGCCCTCACCGGCCAGATATTCAACATCCAGGAACACTGGCCCGCAGCCATCTTGATGTGGGCTGTCGCCGCTGCCGCTGGTTGGGCACTGCTCCGCGACGAAGCCCAGCAAACCCTCACCCTGCTGCTGCTTCCCGCCTGGCTCTTTTGCGAGTTCAGCTTCCATGCTGAAAACCACATCGGCGCAGACGTCTACCTGGCCCGCGCCCTCATCGTCTGGGCCATCCTCTACCTCACAGTCTTTCTCGGTTCAAAACACAAAGTCGCACAGGGAATCCTCTTCGCGCTCTCCGCCATTGCCGCCATTGTTGGAACCGTTCTCCTGCTTGAAGGCTGGCGCTCGTGGAATAGCTCGCAAACCTTCCTTCCGCTCTCCCTGCGCGCCTGGGCATGGACCGTCATCGCCGCATTTCCGCTGGCGATTGCGCTCCGCAGGCCAGCAAAAACCCTCGCCCCGGTAGCCGTCGCTATTGCATTCACCATCGCGCTGCCCTGGTGCCTCAACCTCCGCACCCAGCACTACGACTACGGCTCATACACCTACAGCACGCCCAACCTGCTCGCCCACGCACTGGTCGCGGCCTTCGCTGTTTTCATCGCCTGGTGGGGCGTCCGCGAGGCCAGCAAGGCGCTGGTCAACCTGGGCATGGTCTGGTTTGCTGTGGCCGTCGGCTGGTTCTACTTCAGCGACATCATGGACAAATTCAACCGCTCGCTCGGCCTCATCGGCCTCGGCATTCTCTTCCTCGCCGGCGGGTGGGCTCTCGAAAGGATGCGCCGCAGCCTCATGGCCCGCATGGCTACTGCGGAATCCCCAAAGGAGTCCGCATGAAAGTCGCCAAAAGCTCTTTAGTGTTGCTCCTGATTCAGCTGGCGATTGTCTCTTCGATCGCGGCCAAGTATCTCTACGAGCGCTTCACCTGCCCCCGCGTCTGGACCCGCAGCATGGTCTACGACCCTGAATTGCTCATGCGCGGGCGCTACGCAAGCCTGCAACTCATGGTCGATGGCTGCAAGAGCACCCTCCCCTCCGCCGAAAATGCCGCCATGCCCAGGGATAAAAACGGCCTCCCGGTGGGAAAGGTCTACGGCATTCGCGCCGAACAGCCGGTGCAATTCTCCGCCCGCCTCCTGGTTGAGGGAAACAAGCTCGAGGCCATCCGCATCCCCGAGTCGCAAAGCCAGTCGGGTGCCCAAACCGTAACCGCGACGCCCGGGCTTAGCTGCACAGAAATGCGTCTGGATTCCCCGATCGACTTCTATCTCGCCGAACACGCGACAAACCCCGCCGCCCTCAGCCGAGGTCAGGAACTCTGGGTCGAAGTCACCGTTCCGCCAACGGGTCCGCCTCGGCCAATTCAATTGGCGATCAAAGACAATGGCGTTTGGAAACCGCTGAATTTGAACTAGGAAGCGTTCAACCCCACAAGCCCCTCCGGCAGGGCCATTTCGACACGCTTGCCGGCCAGGTCAATTCGCCGCAGGTAGCTCTTCGCAAAAGGCACAAGAATCTCGTCTTCCGACCCCTCCGCAACCACCACCAGCAGCGCCACCGGCCCCGCCGCCCGGTCCACTTCCTCAATCCGCCCCACCACCACCGGCACGTCTCCAGCCACATCCACCAGCGCGCACCCAACCAGGTCCGCGATGTAGACTTCTTCCTCGCCCAACGGCGCGCGCAACTCCGGCGGAATGGCCACAATCAGCCCCGCCAGAGTCTCGGCCTCCGAGATCGAGTTCGACTGCACAAAATGCAGCACAATCCCGCCCTTGTGCAGCCAGTGATAGACCAGCTCCACCTCGCGCACACCCTCGGCCGCAAACGCACGCAGCCCGGATTTGCCACGCGGCGCATCCGGGTCAGCAACCAGCCAAAGCTGCTTGCGATCGGCAAATTTCTCAGGGAAATCGGTCAGAATGTCGGCGAAGACTTCGCCTTTGCGGCCTTGCGGGCGGCGTATCCGCGCCAGCCAAACCCATTCCTGTGCTTCAGGCGCGCTCATCGCATACACTCCCGCGCCCGTCCTGCGGAAGTATGAAAACGGGGAAGGGAACTCGCCAACCTATTCGTCTTCTTCCAGAATGTCGAGCGTGTAGCGCCGGTGCAGCTTCATGCTCACCGCGCCCAGAATGGTGCGCACCGAACGCGCCGTGCGGCCTTGTTTGCCGATGACCTTGCCCACGTCCTGAGGCGCAACGCGAAGTCGCAAGACGGTGCTTTCATCGCGGCTCACGGATTCAACCGCGACCGCCGACGGCTCATCGACCAGAGCCTGCGCAATTTCGCGGACCAGCTCAGCGACGGATGTTGGAGATGCTTGATCGAGTTGGGTCATGCTCGTGCCCCTGACCATCCGGGTCCAGAAAAATGCAGCCGTAGATAATTACGCTCTGAAGCTTACGACATCGGATTGGTGCCGAGAATCCTAACACCACAGAGCCGTTGCCGCCAGTAAATTCAAGCGGTGCCCGGAAAACAGCTCGCGAAACCTTGACCTCAAACAAAGGCACCCGTCACAGGTGCCTTTGCAATCAGAGCTTTTAACCGGAGCCGCGTACCTTAGGCTTCGACCGCTTCCGCAACCTTGGCCGGGTTCTTGACCACCAGCTTCTCCACAATCACAGAGAACTGCGCGCCCACGCTCTTCCAATAGGCGATCCGGTCGTGCTTCAAGTCAACGGTGGCGGGGTTGGTGCGGGGGTTATAGGTGCCGACAACCTCGATGGAGCGGCCATTGCGGGCGCGGTCCTTCTCGATGGCCACAATGCGGTAGTAGGGCTGCTTGCGGGCGCCGAAACGCGCCAAACGAATCATCACCACGGCGATACGGTTCCTTTCAAAATCCAGTGCTCTGTCAGTCTCTAGCCACCCCACGGACGAAGAACTGTCCAAGGGTGCCCAGGTTTGGGATATTTCCGGCCGGCTGCGGTCAACTTCCTGCGCGCCAGACCAGATAAACGGCCAGGCGTCTCAAGCCCGACCAATCACCCCACGAACCAATACCCGCTCGCGGGAACCCAAATACACACAAGACTCAACATCTAAGTATCGCCGAAAATGACCGTTCCGGCAAGTCTTACGCTTGTCCAACGCAAGATGAGCCTGAGCGTCAGATTTGATTCCAACGCAAGATGAGCCTGAAGGCCGTCCCTGCTGGATTCCAGAGGAGCTTGTCGGTTTCGCCTTACCCACGTTGAAGCGCGGCTCCATCTGAGGAGTTCATCCCCTCAAAAGTTCCGGCTCTGCCAGAGGATTATTACTGCTGCTCGGTTTGCAGACCGCCGTCGGGCACCAGAACGACTTCACATTCCGAGCCCATGGAGCAACTGACAACCGCGCTACGCAGCAAATGGGCCTTCGAGTCTGGAGGGAGCAGATCGGGAAATTTCATTCCTTCCAGTTCCTTGCCGATGCCGGCAATCTCCTTTGCGCCGCTCATCTTCTGCGACTCGATGACGCCAGTGGTTGTGACCTCAAGACGGAAGGCGCCCCAACCGGAGACGCCGGAGGGTTTGTGAACCTTGTAGGTTCGCAATTCCTGCAGCGAGACGGCCGAGGCTGCGGAGGGTTTTACTCCGGCTGATTTAAGTTGCGCGATACCGTCGTTGATGGAGGCGCGGATGTCGGGAGCCTCGTTGCGAGTGAGCGCGGCCTGGGCCAGCGCAAAGGTTGCCGCGGCCTGGTCCTTTTGTCCCATGGCGAGATAGATCTGGGCGAGGTGAGCGCCTACTTCCGCGCGCAGACCGGCACGCCAGGCGGCAGAAATCATGGCCTTGGCCGCATCCAGCTTTCCTTCGTGATAGAGAATCCAGCCGAGTGTATCCCAGGAGGAGACGAGCAGATTGGCCTCGGCAAAGGTGCGGCTGTTGGCTTCGGCGGCGGAGATGGTTGCGCTCTTTGCTTCAAGCTTGGCAATGCTGGCGCGGGAGGACTCTTCCGCGATGGGGAGATCGATGCCGGTCTCACCGAGTGCGTAGGCGGCGTTGTTGAGTACTTCAGGGTCGTCGGAGCCATCGAGAGCGCTTTTGGCCGCGGCGGCAGCCTCTTCATTGCGATTGAGCCGGCGCAACGACTCGCTTTGCTGCAGGCGGATGGTCCGGTCGTCTGGATGCTGTTCCGCGGCGGTTTCAAGCGTCTTGAGCGCAGCGGCGTAGTCACCCGCGTTGGTCTGGAGGGTTGCCAGGTAAAGCGAGAGGCGCAGTTCGTCCGGATGACGGGTGAGGTATTGCTGGACGGTCTGTCGAGCGGCAGCGGAGTCCCCGGTTTTGAGTTCGATGGAGGCTAGAGAGCCGACCACTCCGCTGTTGTCAGGATGCAGGGAGAGCTCTTTGCGCAGATCTGTCTTGGCTTCATCGTCGTTGCGTTCCCGCTCCGCGATGTAGCCATACGCGCCCCAGAGGTACTCCTGTTCTGGATTCTTTGCTTTGACCTTTTCTAACAGTTCCTTTGCGCCTTGCATGTCTCCTGTGCGCAGTCGTTCCGTGGCCATCTTCATCAACTCTGTCGGTGTTGCGGAATCCGGCGCGGTGGTTGCGGTGCTGTCCGCTTTTGGAGTCTCGGCCGGAACGACTTCGACAACTCCAGGCTGCGCGGGCTTGTCGGTCTTTTCCGCCTTGTCCTGTTTGGCGGGAGTTTTGGAGGTGTCCGGCGTCTTCTGGACCTGGATGGTGATGGGCTTTGCGGGCTGGAACAACTGAATCCATGATTCGGATTCGAGGCCGGCGTCTTTTAGAAAAGCCTGATATTTTTTCCAATCGGCTTTGGCGACTTTGCTCTTGAGCACGACGACTGTGCGGTCAACCTGAATCTCCTTTCCATCGAACCGGTAGGTCTTGTCGAAGGTGGCGAAGTCGGTCTTCAAATGGATAGGGTCGGGCAGGTCAGTGCGGTAGCCGTCGGGCAGTTTGATGTGGCAGACGGCGGTGAAAGTGCGCGGCGCACCGAGCTGAATATCTTCCTGCGGCGCGCTGGCGTCGCTTTCAAGCTGTGGGAATTCGGCGACAGGAAACAGGGGGACGATACGGCGATTATCCCAGTCGCCATAGGGGTGGCGCGTGTAGGCGTAGCTCATGGAGATGGGCTTGGAGTCGTCGTCCGCATTGGTGAACTGGGTGTCGCTTGTGGTTCCGCCAAAGCCGGTCATGGATGAAACGTATTGCGAGGCTTTATCCCAATCGGCGGGGGCGATGTTGCGGGCCAGGGCGCGGAGAAGGATTTCGTTGTCGTCGCGATAGGTGGTGGTGAGCTTTCCGGTGAGCTTGCCTTCGGCGTCGAGGGTGGCTTCGGCTTCAAAGTGCGCGCTGAACGGATAAGGCGCGGTGGCCGGTGTGGACTCAAGCGAGGCAGGCGCCGCGGCTGGAATGACCAACGCCTTCTGGTCGCGAATGATTGCGCTTAGGTACTGGTAGGGAGCGGCTTGCGGGGTGCTGTCGAGCCAGATGCGGCCACCCGGGAGATTGATGGTGGTGATTACATGATTGAAGACGGCGGGCGAGGGAACATCGGGTACAGGGGCGATGCCGGCGCCGATCAACGCTGGCGCGGTTGAGAAGCCCTTGGCGCGCAGCAGCGCTTCCAGCAGCGTGTCTTTGTCTTTGCAGTCTCCATACTGGTCGGCCATGACCTCAGCGGCGGTGTGCGGCTGATAGCGGCCGATGCCAAAGTCGATGCCGACGTAGCGCGTGTGGGATGAGACGAAGCTGTAGAGGGCGCGCACCTGTTCTTCCGGAGTCTTTGCGTCTTTGGTCAGTTCTTCGGCCTTGGCGCGGATGGCGTCGCTGGGATCGGCACGACCGAGGGAAAGGCTGCGGTACCAATCGCCGACCTCAGGCCAGCTGTGGAACGTGGTCCAGGCGACGGAAGGCAATTTGCGGCCGTCGGCGTCTTCGTCTGGGTCTTTGGGGGGGATGGGCTTATTGCTGTCGTCGCTATTCGCCTTGGGAGCGGTAACGAGCTGTGCGACGCTCCAGGTGTAGGTGCGGACGCCGTCGTGCTCGGCGGTGATGGCCTTGTGGTTCGGGCTCCATACCTGGACGTATTTGTTTGCGGGGACCTCAAGGGTGAGCCTTTCTTCAAGCACGACAAACGTGCCGGGCGCGGTGAAGTGATCGGCTCCCCAGAATTGGCCGGGGGTTTCCGCCTTGGTAATGGCGGTATCGACTTCGTATTCGAGCGTATCGCCGCGGGAAAGGGAGCGGATGGGTAGATGCTTCTCTTTTAGATCGCTGTAGAGCGGAGCCTCGCGGGTGACGGCGGCGGGCATATCGATGGCATCGGCAACCGGAGTATCGACGGTTGAGCCGTCGGGTTTGATGACGCGGGCCAGCTTGATGACCGGGGTTTCTGAGGCGGAAGCAAAAGAGAAGGAGAGGACGCCGAATTGCTGCGCGGCGCCGTCGGATTGGATGCGTATCCGGGTGTGGACATCGCGCTCGCCGGTGCCGTCTGCGTGCATGCGATAGGTGGTGTCAGAGTATTCAAAGACGATGGCTTCATTCCGGAAGGGGTCGGTGGGTGCCTTGACCGGTGATTGGGCTGCGCAGGCCAGCGTAAGGGAACACAGAATTAGGGCAGCGAGCGAACGGGATGGCTGCATAGACACCAAGCTTAATACGGGAAAGCCGTTTGGAATAGAGGCGAATTTGATAAACCTGCGGCATGGCGTTGAACACCCGTGACCCCCGCGATTCAATGGGCGGGTTCAAACTCTCGCCGGTGGTGACCGCTGGTGCTCGCTCCCGCGTCCGCGGGCAGACCGATGGCATCTATCACCGGGCCCAGGGCGAGGACGGCGATGATGAGAATTGCCAACTGAAAGTCATGGAGCTGGGGCGCCGTGGCGGAGTGGCCTCGGGCATGTGCGACGAGGCGCAGGGTGATGGCGCCGACTGCGACTCCCAAGCCGGAGCCAAGCTGCATGATGGCGCTGAGGAAGCCATTGGCGCGGCTGATTCTAGCCGGGGGAATGTCTGCGTAGGCGATTGTGGTGGTGCAGGTGAATTCCATGGAACGGAACCCGCCATGGAAGAACAGAATGGCGACAATGAGCACGGGCGGCGTGGAGGGCGAGAAGGTGGCACAGACGGCAATGGAGGCGGCGGTGATGATTCCATTGACGAGAATGACGCGACGGAACCCGAAGCGGCGCAAGGTGGGAATGATGACAGCCTTCATGGAAACATCGCCCGCGAAAAGCGCGAGCAGGTAGAGCCCGGACTGGAAGGCGGTGAGCCCAAAGGCGATTTGAAACATGAGTGGAAGAAGAAATGGAAGCACTCCCACCGAGACGCGGAAGGCGCTGGTGCCGTAGACGGAGAGCGCGAAGGTTTTCAGCTTGAGAGACTCGAAGTCGATAAGCGAACGGGCGGGGTGGCGGCGGGCGATGAGGACGGCAACGGCTCCGCTGAGCAGGCTGAGTGCGAGGATGGACGCGGGGAGCCGCCAATGTCCGCCGTCGCCGCCGAGCGTTTCCATGGCGTAGACGGTTCCGGCGGAGGCAAAGCCGCCCAGCAGGAAAGTGATCCAGTCGAAGGGGTGCACTTCGTCTGCGAGGAAATTCTCAATCCAGAGCAAGGTGAGAACAAAGGCCAGGATGCCGATGGGCAGATTGAGAAAGAAGATCCAGTGCCAGCTTGCATAGGTGGTAATGAAGCCGCCGAGGGGAGGGCCGATGACCAGTGCGGAGAGCCCCGGCCAGGTGATGTAGGCGAGCACCTGGGTGAGCTTTTCCTTGGGTGCGGTGCGCAAAACGATGAGCCGGCCGACCGGCACCATCATGGCTCCGCCTATGCCTTGAAAGATGCGCATGAGAATGAATTGGGGCAGTGTTGTGGATAGGCCGCAAAGCACGGAAGCGAGCGTGAAGATTCCGGTGGCTGTTGCAAAGACAGAGCGGGAGCCCAACCGGTCTGCAACCCAGCCGCTGATGGGGATGAACACGGCCAGGGTGAGCATGTAAGCCGTCATGCCGATGTTGAGACTGACGGGGCCGACGTGGAAGCTGCGAGCCATCTGGGGGAGCGCTGTGGCAATGATGGTGCCGTCAAGCAACTCCATGAAGAAGGACCCGGCAATCAGTGTGGTGACAAAGAACGGAGAGCGGGGCTTCCTCATAAATACAGTCTATATTTCGGGTTTTGCCGGCTGAGACCCATAGCCAAAGCCAGCTTTCAGCTGGTCTGCCGTGTCTGCGCACACACACTGTGTTGGCGGTGACACGGTCGCGCCGCTTCATTCCCTGCGTAACCTCTTTGTTTTGAGTAACCGCCAATTGGCTGGCCGTTTGCACTTTGTCAGGGCGCAGGCAATTTGGCAAAGGGGGGATGCGATGAAAGCGATCAAGCTCAACAGGCTGGCGATGATGGTGGGAACGGCGGCAATTCTGGCGGTTCAGGCATTGGGCCAGAGCGCGGCGGTGCAGGCACCGCCAGATGCGGTCAAGCGGGTCATCGTAGTGAGTCTCGAAGACCGCAAACTGGCGCTGGTGGAAGACGGCCAGGTGAAGAAGGTGTACCCGGTAGCGGTTGGCAAGCCGTCAACGCCGAGCCCGGTCGGAACCTTCATCATCGAGCGCCGCGTGGTGAATCCGACGTATCACCACAATGGAAGAACCGTGCTGCCGGGGCCGGGCAATCCGGTGGGCACGCGCTGGATGGGGCTGAGCATTCGCGGCTATGGAATCCACGGAACCAATGAGCCCAACTCCATCGGCAAGGCTGTTTCTCACGGCTGCATTCGGATGTCGAAAGCGGACCTGGAACAGTTCTACGAACTGGTTGCCGAGGGCGACACGGTGGAACTTGTGGGCGCACGCAACCAAGAGACGGCGCGTCTGTTTGGCGATGGGCAGAATCCAGCCGGGAATCCAGCCGGACCTGCGACGCCGGTGGTTCAGACGGCTGTGGTTGCGGCCGCGGCAGCTCCAATGGCGACTGATGCAGCGACATTGGTTGGCGATGAAGGCGGCGCGGAAAAAGCAATTCCAGCATTGTTCGTGATCGCGGCCCTGACGGCTTTGCGGTGAGGAGCGCGCAATGAATCTGCTGACGGAAGCGATGAGTAGTTTGGGGGCGGCGCTGCTGCCGCTGGTGGCAGGGCTGCTGCTTGAGGAGTTGACGTTTGGAGGGCTGGTCCGGCTGCTCGTGGCTCCATGGCCGGGAACTGGCACAAATAGGGAGCGCAACGAGCAAAAAGGAGAAGGGAAATGATCGCATTGAAGATGTTGTTGACGATTGCGGGAGTTCTGTTGCTGGCTGCCGCGTGTGCCATTCCACTGTGGTCCGTCTGGCTGCGTATTCGCATTGCGCGTCGCAAGGCCGCGGGCGAAACAGAGATTCCTGAGCAGGAAGAGATTCCATGGCGCGGTTCGGTTGCACTCACGCTGGTGGCCTGTCTGCCGTTGCTGGTGGCGTCTAGCATTGTGGTGGTGCCCAGCGGCATGGGCGGCGTTCGTGTGAGTCAGATTCGCGGCACGCTGCCGGGAACACTCTTCCCCGGTGTGCACTTCGTTACGCCGCTGGTAGACGGTGTGCAGACTTACGATTTGCGCGACCATCTCTTTACCGCGGGCATGGCGGAAGTGGGTGCGAAGCCGGGCGCGCCGCAGAACGGTTTGAGCGTGCAGTCACGCGAAGGCCTCAACATTGGCCTGGCCGTCACCGTGCGCTATCGCCTTGACCCCAACCGGCTTGACAACGTGCAGGCGCACATGCCGCAGCCTGTCGACAAGGAACTGGTGCCTCCGGTGGTGGCCAGCGCATGGCGTGAGCTTGCGCCCGAGTACACGGTGCGCGAAATATTCTCGACCAAGCGCGAAGAAGTGCGATCGAGGGCGGCGAGCATCATCACGCAAAAACTGGGGAGCGACGGCATTCTGGTGGAAGAGGTGATGTTGAGCGACATTCAATTGCCCGAGGAATACTCCAAGGGCCTTGAGGGATTGCTGCTGAAAGAGCAGGAAGACGATCAACTCGGCGTTGTGACCGATATTCAACAGAAGCAGGTGAGAATTGCGGAACTGCAGGCTGAGGCCGAGGCGGTGCAGAAGGTGAAGGAAGCTGAAGGGGAGGCGCAATCGAAGGTGGTGGAGGCCAAGGGCGAAGCGGACGCGATGCAATACACGCTGCCGCTGAAGGAGAAGCAGATTGAGCAGAGCAAGCTCGAAGCCGAGGCGCGCAAGGAAGCCACCATCGAAAATGCGGAGGCCGATGCACAGGCCAAGGTGATCGACAGCAAAGCGGAACTTGAGCGGCGCAACCTGCTGGCCGACGCCGAAGCAAGCCGCGTGCGCCTGATGGCCAAGGCCGACGCCGAACGCATGACCAGCGAAGCGGAACTGCTGAATAAGTCGCCGCTGCTGATCAACAAGATCATCGCGGAACGGCTTTCCGACAAGATTCAGGTGGTGATGGTTCCTTCCGACGGCAAGTTTTTCTTCGCCAACGATGTATTCAAGGGCATGGGCCAGAGCCCGGTGATAAAGCAGGAGATGGACAGCGAAGATGGGCCGGCGCCCAAGACCGGGGGACATTGAGACTCAGTTTGGGAGGCGCCTTTTCAAATCGTCGGCCTTGAACACCGAAGGAATGCGAGCCGTTGTCGGCAGCGTCTCGCATTCCCCCGGGCATAGCATAGCGGTACAATTCGAGCGAGCCGGTCGCTCGGACGGAGAACTCTCATGCATACGTGTTTATCGGCCATGATTTTGTGCGGCCAGATTTTCTTTTTGCCGTTTTCATTTGCACAACAAGGAGCAGATCCGGCCAGTTCTGGGATGCGGAGCAAGGTCCTGACGCCGGAGCAGCAGGCATATCAACAGAGATGGACGGCCTATGAGGATGAACGGATTCGACTTCAGGCCCAGGCGAAAGTTGTCTTCGAAACCGAGACAACCCGTGAAAAAGCGGGTGACTGCACGAATGCTGAAACTACCTACGGCTTTAATATCTGCTTTGGAAAGCAAATGGCGCTCACGGATCAGAACCTCAAGAGCTACGAGGATATCGTTCGAAAGCTTCAGGCCGATCCCCCGCAAATGGCCGGAGAGCCCATACGCCCAACTATTGGACCCGCAGGCCCTGTCTTGACGCAAGAGCAACTGGTCGCGGAGTTCGATCGCGTGGAGGAGGTCTGGGAGAGATACCGTGAATCAGCATGCAGGGCGGCATTCCACCAATTCGCTGGAGGAACAGGTGGCCCCAGCTTCGAGATGCAGTGTCAACTCAAGGTGACACGCGACCACATGCGCGAACTGGATATGATCTACGGTGCGGACCTGCACCGCTAGGAGCGACAACCGCAAGCGCACCGGATGCAGACAAGCCGTAAACGATATAATCCGCCCAAAAGAAAGATGCGAAGGAAGAGGCCTCCAATGAAGCTGCTGTGCGTGCTGGCGATAGTCTCATTGACGCTGATGGCGCAGCCGAACGGCGCGGCGTCGGGGTCGTGGGACAAGCCCGCAGCGACTTTGGCCGAGCAGATTGCCGGAATTCTGGGTCCGGGCCAGGTGTCCTTGGCGATTCGAAACAACTCAGCAATTCCAACAGACGAAATCCCCGCAATCCGCCGTGCTCTTACAGAAGCGCTCAAGACACGAGGAGTTCAGGCGTCCGGTTCAGAGAGCGCCACGGCCGTTCGCGTCACGCTGAGCGAGAATCTCCGAGAGCGGCTTTGGGTTGCCGAGATCGTGGAAGGCAGCGAGACACGAGTTGCGATGGTGCATCTCGATATCCCCAATGAGATCGCTTCCGTTTCACGGGATCAGATGGTTCTGCGCAAGGAGCTTCTGTTTGTCTCCCAATCCGACTACCCGATCCTCGCGGCGATCGAAACCAGCGCGGGCATCTTCGTCCTTTATCCCGATAGGCTCATCACCTACGTAGCGAACTCGGCCGGTACACGAGAGCAGGATCGCTTCACGCTGACACATCGCCAAAGCCGCGCTCGCGATCCGCGCGGCCTGCTGCTGAGCGCCGATCAAGGCGGAAATTTCATGGCCTTCGTTCCTGGGGTTCAGTGCACTGGAACCTACCCAACCCCAGCCGATCCAAACGCGGCACACGCGGAAGGGTCGACCCATTGTCAAGACAGCGACGATCCCTGGCCAATTCCCAATCCGGATTCCGCGAATGGTTCGCCGCAGCTCAAGGCGTTCTATAACTCGGCACGAAACTACTTCACCGGAGTGGTCACACCGAGTCTTGGAGTGGACCTTCCGCCTTTTTATTCGGCGGCCCTCATTCCACGACTCGATGGAGCCGGATTGTTGATCAATGGCATCGACGGCAAGGTTCAACTCTTGGAAGCAGGCGCGCTCAAGCCCATCTCCGGCACGCGCGACTGGGGCAGCGACTTCGCCGACTTGCGCTCCGGCTGCATCGCCGGCACGCAGATCATCGTCTCCGGCTCCGGCGAGGCGCTCACAGACAGCCTGCGCACGTATGAGATCCCCGCGCAGGAAGCCATTCCCACCAGCACAGGGCTCGCCATGAACGGAACAGTCACCGCGCTTTGGACCTCTCCAGACGGCAAGAGCGTTTTGGCGTCCGTGCGCAAATCAACGCGCCAGGGCCAGGCATATTCATTCGAGGTGGACCGTGTTACGGCAACTTGCAATTAGCTGCTTCGTCGCGATTTTAGCCTTGCCCGCTGTGGCGCGCACCCGTCCGCACTATGGCGGAACGCTGCGCGTTGAAGTCGAGGGCGACCCCTGGCAGCGCCCTGGCGGCCTGGCGCGGCGGTTGGTTCTCGACGGGTTGACGACGATAAGTTCCGACGGAACTGTGCGTCCCGCACTTGCGGTCGATTGGAAGTCTGAAAACGACGACCATCGTTGGCAGTTTCAGTTGCGGTCCAGTGTGCATTTTCACGATGGCACTCCAATGAATTCCGCGAATGTCGTCGCCTCGCTCACGGCGATTTGTGGAGCGGGTTGCCCCTGGAAAGCTGTCCACGCAGTCGGCGCAACGGTAGTGTTTACCGCCGATTCGCCGTTGCCTGATCTTCCCGCACTGTTAGGTGGCGATGAATACCGCCTCGCTCTCATAGGCGCTGGTAACGCCGCTTCAACGCCCGGCGGCATAGGCACAGGGCCCTTTCAACTCACCGGCTCCTCGAACGGCGCAGTCACGCTGACCGCGAATGAAAATTGCTGGCAGGGCCGTCCCTTTCTCGATGCGGTTGAAATTCACACCAACCGCTCCATCCGAGACCAATGGCTCGATCTCAGCGTAGGCCACGCCGATCTTGTCGATGTTCCCGTCGAGCAAATGCGCCAGGCGCACGAGCAGCGGTTGAATGTTGTTGCATCCCCGCCTGTTTCGCTGCTCGCCCTCACGGCTTCCGACTCCGGCGTGCTCGCCAACCCTAACCTGCGCGCTAGCATTTCGCTGGCAGTGGATCGCGGCGCACTCTTCAATGTCATTTTTCAAAAACAAGGCGAAATCACAGCATCGCTTTTGCCTGCTGAATTGACAGGCTACTCGTTCCTCTTCAACGCGGAGCGGGATCTGAACAAGGCGCACGAAATGCGCGGCGGCGCCAATCAACTTCCGCTCACGCTCTCCGCCGAAGGCGGCGCTGCGATGCAGTTAGCCGCTCAACGCATTGCGCTCAATCTTCGCGATGCCGGCTTCACTGTTCAGATTGTCGCGGCCGGCGTGCCACGGCACATCGACTTGGCACTGCGCCGTGTGACGATTGAAGCGAATCAGCCGCAGCCGGCGATGGAGGGCGTTCTGCGCGCATCCGGATTGGCCATTCCAGTGCTTGAACAAACTCCGGCCGGCATGTACAAAGTGGAGCGCGAAATCCTTGACACCCACAGAATCATTCCACTGCTCTATCTCCCTCGCGCCTATGCTGTAAGCGGCCGGGTGCGTGATCTTCAATTGGGCACTGACGGCGCTCCGTTGTTGGCCGGCGTCTCGTTGGAGGATGCGCCTTGAGCCTGCGTCAAAAGCTGCTGTTGCTGCTCTCGCTCATGGTGGCCATCGTTGTGGCCGCCGTCGCGTGGACTGTGCTGGTGCGTATCCGGCAGGTCTTCGAGCAGCGCGATCAGGAAGAGACGGCGCTGTTCGTCAGCCAGTTTCAACGCGAGTTTCAACACAGGTCCGCGGAAGTGGCTGCCTCAGTGGATCGCATCGCCAACAGTGAGCGCGCCCGCAGCATCGCGTTTGAAGTCGCACAGTCCGGCGACGCCTCACCTTACCTTACCGAGGCGCAGACGCTGGCCCAGGACGCGCAGTTGGACTTTCTTGAGATCGTTGGGCCCGACGGGAAGATCGTAAGCTCCGCGCAGTGGCCGGCGCGATTTGGCTACTTTGAACCCATCGCCGGAGCAGATCAACCTACCTTTCTCAAGACGGAAGAAATGCCAGACGGAACCTCAGCGCTGGGCCTGTTCGCGTACCGTGTCATCGGACAGCCTGAGTCCCCCGCAGCGTCTGTTCGCATCATCGGTGGCATGCGTCTAGACAAGTCTTTTCTTGCCGATTTGCCCATCGCACCTGGGATGCAAATCGCTCTTTATAGAGACGTCGACAAAGCGCCCAGCACAGACCCGCCAAGCCTCGGGCCGGATTTCGCCGTATTCGATCCCAAGCGCATGATCAGTGCGGCTGGCGAGGTGCCCAATGCCTCTCGCTATGAGTCCTTGATTCACGCCGCTTGGAAATCGGGTCAGCAGACGAGTTCCATTCTCTACCTGACCAACCGCCGCGAAGACTCGGTCAACGCGACTGCAATCCCGCTTAAGAGCGACACGGGCGCCGTGCTCGCGGTGCTCACTGTGGCCATCTCCCGCAGCGGCATGGTGGAGGCCCAACAGCACATCCGCGCCATCGCTTACGGAGTCGCCGCGGGTGGAATTCTGCTGGCGATTCTTGCCAGCCTGTGGATCGCTGCGCGCATCTCGCGACCCATTGAACAGTTGGCGCGGGCCGCTGAAGAAGTTGCGCGGGGAAATTGGGAGGCACATGTGCCGCAAGGCGGGAGCGACGAGATTGGAGCGTTGGCGCGGAGCTTCAATCACATGACGGGCGAGCTCGTTTCGCAGCGCGACCGGCTGGTGCAAACGGAGCGAGTTGCCGCCTGGCGCGAGCTTGCGCGACGCCTGGCTCACGAACTCAAGAATCCCCTCTTTCCGCTGCAACTCACGGTTGAAAACCTGGTTCGCGCACGGGAGTTGCCTGAGGCTGAATTCGACGAGGTGTTTTGCGAAAGCACGCGGACTCTCGGAATGGAAATTGCGAATCTCAAGACGATCATTGGGCGCTTCAGCGATTTCAGCCGCATGCCCAGGCCGCAATTGGAACGTATCGATGCCAGGGAAGTTCTGAATCGCGTGTCATCGTTCTATCTTGCGGCGCAGCGCGAAGAAAGCAATACCCGCTTTGAGACCAACCTACCTGCAGGGCCAGCGCCAATGGACGTGGACCCTGAGATGCTGCATCGCGCGCTTTCAAACCTGGTTCTCAACGCGATGGACGCCATGCCCGATGGCGGTACGCTTACGCTCTCGGCAACAGCGGGAGAACATGACGTTGAAATCAGAGTGGCAGACACCGGCGAAGGTTTGACTCCCGAAGAGTGCGAGCGACTGTTTACGCCGTATTACACGACCAAGCAACATGGAACCGGGTTGGGGCTGGCGATTGTCCAATCCGTTGTCGCTGACCACGGCGGAGCAATCGCGGTGGAAAGCCGTGCGGGTGACGGCGCTACCTTTGTCATCACGTTACCGAAGGCGAATGGGACGAAAGCATGACCGCAAAAGCAACGATTCTGATTGTCGACGATGAGGCCAACACACTCGCATCTCTCTCCAGGGCCTTCCGCCTGGCGGGCCACGAAGCAGTGGTCTGCGACAACGCCGTTCGCGCGCTGGAACTGGCCCGCTCGCAGCCGTTTGATTTGATTCTTAGCGACGTTGTGATGCCTCGTCGAGATGGGCTGGCCCTGCTTGAAGACTTGAAGACCGCCGGCGTTGCCGCGCCCGTCGTAATGATGAGCGGACAGGCGCATATCGAGATGGCAGTCCGGGCCACGCGGCTAGGCGCACTCGATTTTCTAGAGAAGCCCCTCACGACTGAGAAGCTGCTGGTGACCGTTGAGAATGCTCTCAAGCTGACGCGGCTTGAGACCGAGAACCAGGACCTGCGCACCCGCGTCGGCAAGCATACCCTTGTCTTCGCCGGCCGGACGATGCAGCGCGTGATGGCCCAGATTGAGCGCGTCGCCATGAGCGAGTCCCGCATCTGCATTTATGGCGAGACCGGAACCGGCAAAGAGCTGGTGGCCCGCACGCTGCACGAGAAAAGTCCCCGCTCCACGGGTCCATTCATCACGCTCAATTGCGCCGCGGTTCCCGCTGAGTTGATTGAGAGTGAACTCTTTGGCCATGAAAAAGGATCTTTCACCGGCGCGGCGCAGCGGCACACAGGCAAGTTTGAGCAGGCGCATCGCGGCACGCTTTTTTTGGATGAGATTGGAGATATGCCGCTGGCCATGCAGGCCAAGCTGTTGCGCGTTCTTGAAGAGGGAGAGGTTGAGCGCATCGGCTCAGATAAGCCGATTACGATCTCTGCGCGCGTGCTTGTGGCTACTCATCGCAACCTCGAACAGCTTGTGGAAACCGGTGCTTTCCGGCGCGACCTGTATCATCGCGTCGTCGTCTTCCCCGTTCAATTGCCGCCGCTTCGCGAGCGCACCGAAGACCTGCCCGCACTGGTTCACCATTTCGTGCGGCAGGTGTGCGCGCAGAATGGCTGGCGGCCGGTTTCCTTTACCGATACCGCGCTGCATTCCCTGGCGCAATATGCCTGGCCCGGCAACATCCGCGAATTGCGCAACGTTGTTGAGCGCCTGCTGTTGCTGGCCGATACGCAGGTGGATGCCGATGCCGTCGAACTCGCGCTGCCCGCTTCCCGATCAAATTCAGGACGTTCTGTTTCGCCAGGACCAGGGGCGATCGTTTCCGCGGCCGGCGAAGAGGGGCCACTGGCTGAGCGAGTGTTGAGCTTTGAACGGGCACAGGTGCTCAGGGAACTGGAAGTGCACAACCGGCACATCACACAAACCGCGAAAGCGTTGGGGCTGGAACGCAGCCATCTCTACAAGAAATGCCAGCAACTGGGGATCGACCTCAAAATCTTCGTACCGTGATCCAAAACTGCTTGACATGGGAATCGTGTCTCGATATTAATTAAGTGGTTAGTTAAATAAGTGAGACCATGCCGGCTCTATGCAAATCGCCCCGAACTCCCGGACGTCCGGCAGCAAGTCCCAACCGGGACGCGCGCGACCTGCTGCTGGTGGCGGCTACAGACTTGTTCGCCAGCCATGGTGTAGCGGCGACAACTTTCGCCATGATCGCCAAGCGGGCAGGACTAACCCCCGCTATGGTGCATTACTACTTCGCCAGCCGTGATGAACTACTGGACGCCGTGGTGGAAGAGCGGATTGCTCCTCTGATCGCTTCGGTATGGGGCCCCGTCGAAGCCGGTACTCCCGCGGAAGAGTTGATTCGCGGCATTGTGGAGCGCATGCTTGCGGGGATTGTGAAGATGCCTTGGATTCCTTCAACATGGATGAAGGAGATTCTGAACGAGAGCGGCCTTTTACGCAGCAGGATGTTGCGTCAACTGCCCTTTGGAAAGTTGAAGATTCTCGAGACGGCGGTCGCGCGTGGCCAGGCCGGCGGAGCAATCAATCCGAATCTTGACCCTGGCCTCACGGTCTTCTCCATCATTGGCCTGGTCATGCTGCAACTGGCCACGGCGAGTTTTTGGGCAGATGTTTCCGCACATCGGAAGCCAGGCACAGGCACCATGCGCCGCCATATCACCAGCTTGCTTCTCAATGGATTGCAACCCGTATCCCCTGCTCGAACGCGCAAGCGGCAAGCAAGAAAGTAGGGATGGAGGAGATGATGCTTTGTTGCCGGAGATTCAATAAGCTCAAGCAGTTCAGCCTGGTGGCGGTGGGCATGGCTGCTGTGCTTGTGGTGGCCGGATGTTCGCACAAACCGATGAATTCCTACCAGGGATACATCGAGGGAAAGTTCGTTTACGTTGCTTCGCCCGTGAGTGGCAGGCTTGACCGGCTTGCTGTGACGCGCGGCCAGACAATCGATTCCGGACATCCGCTCTTTCAATTCGACAGCGATCCCGAAGCGGATGCGGTTCGACAGGCTGAGAACGTTCTTCGAGATTCCGATTCGCGGCTGGCGGATTTACGCACAGGAAAGCGCCCGGCAGAGGTGGATGTAACGCGTGCGCAACTGGAACAGGCTTTGGCGGTGAAGAACCAGGCGGACCAGACGTTGGCGATCGATCAAGAGCAGTACCGCGCCGGCGGCATTCCCCAGACAGACCTGATCAATGCGCGCGCTCTTCAAGAATCGAGCGCTGCAAAGGTGAAGGAACTCGAAGCCAACTTGGCCGTGGAAGCGCTTCCCGCGCGCCAGCAGCAGATTAATGCACAGCACGACCAGGTTGCGGCTGATCGCGCGTCGCTGGCGCAGGCACAGTGGAAACTGGCACAAAAGCAGATCGCGTCGCCGCGAAATGGACTGGTATTCGACACGCTTTATCGCCAGGGCGAGTGGGTTGCGGCGGGGAACCCAGTGGTTCAACTTCTTCCGCCGGAGAATCTGGAAATTCGCTTCTTTGTCCCCGAACCAGTGATGGGTCGATTGCGCGTGGGACAAAACATTCATGTTGCGTGCGACGGATGTTCCGCCAGCATTGGCGCAACCATCAGCTTCATCTCGCCTGAGAATGAGTACACGCCTCCGGTCATCTACAGCAACGAAAATCGATCGAAGTTGGTGTTCATGGTGATTGCCGCGCCTTCTGCGCAGCAGGCAACCGGCTTGCACCCCGGCCAGCCGGTGGAGGTCACGCTGCAATGACGGCTGTCTCCAATCCGGAATTTGCCGTTGATGTGCAGGGATTGAATAAGCACTTCGGCAGCAAGCACGTGGTGAAGAATCTTTCGCTTCGCGTGCGCCGGGGCGAGATCTTTGGCTTTCTGGGGCCAAACGGAAGTGGAAAGACGACGACAATTCGCATGATGTGTGGACTGCTGAAGCCCGACTCTGGAGCGGGAACCTGCCTGGGATATGACATTTTGCGCGAGAGTACCGAGATCAAGCGGAGTGTCGGGTATATGACGCAGAAGTTCTCTTTCTGGGAGGACCTCACCATCACTGAAAATCTGGAGTTTGTTGCACGCATGTACGAGATTCCGTCGCGCAAAGCTGCTGTTCAGAAGTCTCTGGAGGGCCTTGGGCTGACGGCACGGGCTCATCAACTTGCCGGGGAGTTGTCTGGCGGCTGGAAGCAGCGTATGGCCCTTGCGGCCTGCATGCTGCATGAGCCGCAGTTGCTGCTGCTGGATGAGCCGACGGCGGGTGTCGATCCGCGCGCGAGACGGGATTTCTGGGATGAGATTCAAGCGCTTGCAGCCAGGGGAATTTCGGTGCTGGTGAGCACTCACTACATGGACGAGGCGGTGCGATGCCACAAGCTTGCGTACATCGCCTCAGGCACCCTGTTGGCGCAGGGATCCGCGACTGAAGTCATTGCCGACCAGCACCTCAGCACATGGGCCATCCATGGAAAGCAGTTGTCGGAATTGCAGACGACGCTGCGGCAGCAACCGGGAGTGGAGCAGACGGTAACTTTCGGAGATGTCCTGCATGCGAGTGGAACGGATTCCGACCAATTGCGGCGCAGCGTGGAGGCATGTGTTGGCTCCAGCGGCAGGCGAGTTGAGCAGATCGATACGAGTCTCGAGGACGTATTTATTCACCTCATGAGCGGCGTGGAAGAGAACTCCGGAGGCGGCAAATGAAACGGCATCGCGACTTCTCTGTTGTGCGCTGGTGGAGCATTGTGCTCAAGGAGTTTACGCAGCTCAAGCGCGACCGTCTTACGTTTGCAATGATTTTGGGGATACCGGTGATGCAGATGGCGCTGTTCGGCTATGCCATCAATACGAACCCCAAACATCTCGACACCGCAATCATCAGCGCCGATGATACGAACATTACGCGAAGCTTCATCGCGGCGATGCAGAACTCGTCCTATTTCAAAGTAGTCGGGGAAATGCCCAATGAGGCGGCAGGGCGCGAGGCGCTGGCGCGCGGGGATTTGCTGTTTGTGGTCAACATTCCGGCCGGATTCACACGGCAGCTTCTGCGCCACGAACGGCCTTCGCTGTTAATTGAAGCGGACGCCACCGACCCCACGGCGACAGGCAGCGCGCTTGCGGCGGTCAACGGCATTGTGCAGTCGGTCATCCAGAAAGAGATGACGGGGCCGCTAAGCGCGCTTCAGGGCGGCCCTGCGCCATTCCAGGTGGAAGTGCATCAGCTGTACAACCCGGACAACATCACACAATACAACGTTGTGCCCGGATTAATGGGCATGGTGCTGACGCTCACGATGGTGATGATGACGGGCCTTGCCATTACACGCGAGCGCGAGCGCGGGACAATGGAGAATCTGCTGGCCATGCCGGCAACTCCGATGGAAGTGATGACGGGGAAGCTGATTCCTTATATCGGGATTGGATTGATTCAGGCATCCATCATTCTGCTGGCAGCGCGCTTTGTGTTTCAAGTGCCCTTCTTCGGAAACATCGCAGCGGTGTATTTGTCGGCGCTGCTGTTTATCGCGGCCAACCTCACGGTCGGCATTACATTCTCGTCGTTGGCGCAGAATCAGCTGCAGGCAGTCCAGCTTGCCATCTTCTACTTTCTTCCCAACATACTCCTTTCGGGTTTCATGTTTCCGTTCAAAGGCATGCCGGGATGGGCGCAGGTGATTGGGAATCTTCTGCCCCTCACTTACTTCAACCGGCTTATCCGCGGCATTCTGCTCAAGGGCAATGGGTGGCCTGATCTTTGGCCCAGCGTGTGGCCGATGATGGTGTTCACGCTGGTGCTGATGGCGGTTGCCGTGGCTACGTATCGCAGAACCCTGGATTGAGGATTTCCCGCCATGCGTATATCAATGAATTCGAATTGGACGGTCGCGGCGATGACCGCGCTCGCTTTGGGACTTGTGACAGGGTGCAACGTTGGTCCGAAGTATCGCCCACCCGCACCACCGCAGGTTACCTCGTACACTCCTTCTGCGCAGCCGGATGAAACAGTGGGCAGCGCTGGACCGGCGGGGAAGGCACAGCACTTGAACGCGGCCGCCGAGATTTCCTCTGAATGGTGGAAACAGTTTCACTGCGCGGAACTCGACAGCATGGTGAGCCAGGCTCTTGCGAACAGTCCCACACTTGCTGAAGCGACGGCCAGGCTGAAGCAGGCGGAAGAGGAACTTAGCGCGCGGACTGGAGCCACACGATTTCCCACGGTGAGTGCCAACGCCGCGGTGACCGAAGAGCAACTCAATCTTTCCGCATACGGAATTCCATTTCCGAACCCGTCGCCCTTCACGCTGCTCAATGGCTCAGTTGCTGTTTCGTACGCGCTGGATTTGTTTGGCGCGAATCGCCATCTCATTGAAGGCCTGAGGGCGCAGCAACGGTATCAGATGTGGCAGTTGGAAGGCGCGAGGCAGATGCTTGCGGGCAATGTGGCATCGGCTGCAATCCGGCTGGCGCAGTTGCAAAGCGAGATCGAAATCACGCGACACCTGCGCGCGGTGCAGCAACAGGAGTTGAAGATTACCGAGGCGCGCTACCAGGCGGGAGGGGTTTCAGACTACGACCTCCGCAGTCAGAAACTGGCTGTCGCGCAGATTGAAGCGACTCTGCCGCCGCTTGAGCGGCAAGTCGATGTTGTCCACGATCAGCTTGCAATTCTGATGGGGATATTACCTGCCGAAAGCCACATTGCGGCCATCTCGCTCAATGATCTGCAACTCCCTGACGAGTTGCCGTTGAGCCTTCCTTCTTCACTGCTCAGGCAACGGCCGGATATTCTAGCCGCGGAGGCGCTTCTTCATCAATCGAGCGCGAACGTCGGAGTGGCAACGGCGAATCAGTATCCGCAGATTGTTCTCTCAGGCAGCGCAGGTGGCAGCGGAACGAGTTTTATGAGCGGAGGCGAGATCTGGAATGTGGGAGCGTCGCTTGCGCAGCCCATCTACAACGGCGGCGCATTGCGAGCGGAAAAGCGCAAGGCGCAGGCAGCTTATGACGAAGCGAATGGCGTCTATCGGCAGACTGTTCTTGAGGCCTTCAAGGAAGTGGCGGACGCTCTGTATGCAATCGAGCATGATGCCGAGACGCTGCATGCGCGTACGGAGGCTGCGAGCGAGGCAGATGTCGCATTTCATATTGCATCAGATCGCTACCAGGCTGGGGGCATCAGTCAGATCAATCTGCTGGATGCTCAACGGCAGCAGTTGCAAACTGCGCTGGACCAAACGAATTCTGCCGCCAGCCGATACTCCGACAGTGTCACACTGATTCAGGCGCTGGGAGGGGGATGGTGGAACCGCGCCCACGCGGCCACCCCCGAAGCAAAGACTGCACAGACAGTAAGCCAGCACCCGGATGCCCGTTGAACTCGATCACCAGGGTGCTGGCTTGAGCCGTCAACAGCGCTTATGAGCCTGCCGGGTTCACGCTGACGATTGCGGTTTGTGGCAGCGCGGCGGACGACGGACCCACCAGTACTTTGTACTCGCCGGGAGCTATGGTCCAACGGTCCGCTGCGGTATCGAAAATCGACAGATACAACGGATCGATCTTGAGCGTTACCGTCTTGCTTTCACCCGGTTCCAGATCGACCTTTTCCCATCCGATGAGACGCTTCGGCGGTTCGCCTGTAGACGTGGGCAGGCTGAGATAGACCTGGGCAACTTCCTCACCGGCACGCTTGCCCGTATTGCGGACCGAGAAACTGAGGTCGATCGACGCGCCTCCAGTTGCCTTCAAATCCGAGTAGGCAAACGAAGTGTAGGACAGGCCGAATCCAAATGGATATGCGGGCTTTTTGTTCTCAGCATCGAACCACTTATAGCCGACCTTCAGGCCCTCTTCATAGGGTGCGGGAAAAGGTGTTTTCGCGTTCAAAAGTCCATCGATGGGTCCGGGCTTCTTACCGGGCGGCGCGGCAACGGAAGCGTGCGGCAGGTCTGAGTCGGAAGCAGGGAATGAGATCGCCAATTTGCCGGAGAAGTTGGTCTTGCCGAATAACAGGTTCGCGAGCGCTTCGCCGCCACGGATGCCGGGGTACCAGGCTTCCACGATAGCGGAAACGTTGCTGGCCCAGGGCATGAGAACAGGATCGCCGCTTTCAATAATCACAATCGTATGCGGATTGGCGGCGGCCACGCTATGAACCAGCGCGTCCTGGCCGTCGGGCAGCGCCAGTGTATCCAGGTCGCCGCTTTCGTGCGTGTGCTGCAGGACAAATACGATGGCTACATCCGCCTTTTTTGCCGCGGCCGCAGCAGCATCCGGATCATTCCCCGGCTCGTAGGACACAGTCGCGGTTGGCGTCAAATCGCGAATCGAATTCAGCGGAGACGATGGATGGAATACTACTTGAGAAAGCAACGCCAAAATATTGTTGGTGGCTTTCGGGTCGGGTACAGCGTTACCGCCCGCAGCGTCCACCTGTGCCGATCCGCCGCCGGAAAGCACTCCCACATCGGCATGCCCCCCGATCACAACAATCGACCTGATGGTGGCTGAGTTCAGCGGCAGTTGGCCCTTGTCGTTCTTCAACAGAACCATGGACTCTTCGGCAACGTGTTGCGCCACTTTGAATCCTTTGAATACATCGGGCACCTGCGTCGGCTGCGGGTTGTCGAAGACTCCGCTTGCGATTTCGGTCCGCACTATGCGCCGCACCATGTCATCCAACCGAGCGGTCGGAACCTGTCCACTTTCGATGGCTTTCTTGAGGGCATCGCCAAAGTAGCGACTGGTGGGCTGTTCCATGTCGAGGCCTGCCAAGGCCGCCTTCACCGTGCTGTGGGTCGCAAACCAATCGGACACCACCCAGCCCTGGAATCCCCATTCCTTCTTGAGCACCTGGTTCAGGGTGTAGTCGTTCTCGCATCCCCAGTCGCCGTTGATCAGGTTATAGGAGCACATCAGCATGCCAGGCTTGCCCTTCTTTACGCCGATCTCGAATGCCAGCATGTCGGATTCCCTGAGGGCTCGTTTGTCAATAATCGCATTGGCGAAATAGCGCCCGGTCTCCTGGTCATTGACGGCATAGTGCTTGATGTCGGCGATCACGCCCTGCGATTGCACGCCTTCGATCCACTGGGCCACCAGGTTGCCGGCAAGAATAGGATCTTCCCCGAGGTACTCGAAATTGCGGCCATTGCGGGCCTCTCGCGCAATGTCCACACCGCCGCCCAGCGAGATGTTGAAGCCCTGGTCGGCCAACTCGCGGCCGACCAGCGCGCCATACTCCTGCGCCAACGGAGTATTCCAGGAAGACGCAAGGGCGAGAAACGAAGGCATGGCCGTCGAATAACGTCCTTTGTGGGAGCCGCCCCCGGAGCCCACGGAACCATCGTTCATGTTCAGGTCGGGCAGGCCGAGACGCTCAATCCCGGGCACAAATCCACCACCGCCATTGGAACGGACGATCGACGGATCGGTGGCTCCGAGTCCGGGTATGCCCGAGCCGTGGACGATCTGGACTTTCTCATCCAGCGTCATCTCCTTCACCATTGCATCGGCGCGCTGATCCGGGGTGAGTGTTTTGTCATTCCATGGCCCCTTCAGTCTTTTTGAACTGGTTGGAAACTGGCCGAAACTCTTGATGGCAACAATGGCGATCAATGCTGCAGCAGCGACGCCGAAGATATTTTTTCTCGTCAACATGGTGGTGCCTCTGTCTGGTTTTTGGGGGCTGGTTCATGATGCCTGAAGGGCGATCCGGACAAGCACCGGAACGGGGATTCAGAAATGCGAATCGCCTTTGCCGGATGCTGTTCCAGTGCTTCATGGTGTTTACTTGGCAGGCTCTTTTGAAGGGGTAGCAGTGAAGTCGCCGGAGACACCAAAGGGATCGACGTTCACGTTGCCGGCGATCTTGCCTGAATCGTCGAGGGTGGCTGTGTAGGTGAGGGTAATCGGGCTGCCGTTGTAGTCCGAGTCAAAGGTCCAGGTCAACTTGTTGCCATCGATGCTGCCGGTGATTGGCAGATCCTTGTCGTTGCCCTTGCAGGTGCCGGTAAGCTTTTTCTCGGTTTGAACAAACTTGCATTCCTGATCGCTCTCGTTGCCGGCAATGCTGTTATGGATGCTCCACTGACCTGTCAGGTTGGGAGTTCCCGCGGCCAGGGCGGAGGTTGCCGCGAGAATGAAAAGGGATGCAGTGAGCAGGATTTTCATGGATTGGGTGCCTTTTCAAAGTTGGTATGGTGACGCCAGAATTCTATTTGGCAGAAACTGTCATTGTCAACATATACTGTCAGAACGGGGGCAGCCTTGGCGACGAATTCCGAAATACTGCTCAAACGCAAGCAACAGGTTGTGCAGGATGCAATCTGGAATGCGGCAATCGATCTGTTTGCCGAAAAGGGCTTTGACGAGACGACTGTGGACGATATCGTGACGGGCGCCGGCGTATCTCAAAGGACATTTTTTCGCTACTTTGTCTCGAAAAACGACCTGCTGGGGCAGGGGATGTTGACCTATGGCGAAGCGCTGAAGGCGGCCATTGAGGCATGCCCGAAGTCTGCGGATGTATTCGATGTTCTGCGTAAGGCCGTTTTAGAAATTGCCAGGACAGTCACTTCCATTCCACGCACGCGGGATGTGATCGCGGTTTCGATCAAGTGTTCAGCGGCGCGCGAGGCGCAATTGTCACGCATGGGAGCGGTGGAGGAGATTGTTTCCCAGGCTTTTGCCGCCCGCATCGGGAGAGGCCGGGAAAACGAATTGACTTCGCGGTTGCTTGCCGGGCTGACGCTCAAGATTCTGGACGTGACGATGAGGTTGTGGTTTGAAGGCGGGGGCAAGGATGTGACCGTGGTGGCGGAACGGGTGATAACCAGATTGTGCAACCTTGTTCCGGCCGCAGGGGAATGATCGCGAGCCTGTCAGTGCTATCACTGGCGTAGACAGACTCCGGCAAAGGTGCGCGGACACGGTTATAGTAGTGGTAGTCGGGCTTGTTGCGGTCAGCATGAAGGTCGTAATCGGCAAGAATACGCAAGACGTTGGGAAAAACAGTGAACCTGCCAAACTCCATCACGTTGAGCCGGATTGCGATGATCCCGCTTCTGCTCTGGATACTGTCCACGCACTTTCAGTGGAGGGCATCTGGGGAGCAGGAGATCATGGCGTCGGTACTGTTTGTGCTCGCTTCCATCACCGACGGGCTTGACGGCTACCTGGCCCGCAAACGGGCGCAGATAACCACCATGGGGATGCTGCTTGACCCGATTGCCGACAAGATCATGGTGACTGCGGCGCTGGTGGCCCTGGTGGCATATAACCCGCACGTGGTCAAAGTTTGGATCGTGGTGGTAATCATCGGGCGCGAGTTCCTGATCTCCGGTCTGCGGTCCATTGCGTCCTCTGAAGGGTTTACGATTCAGGCCAGCGATCTGGGCAAGCTGAAAACGGTCACCCAGATAGTCGCCGTGGTGGCTGCGATTCTAGCCCACCAATGGGATCAATGGCAGTTCGGAGTGGTGGTCATTCCCGTCAACTGGATCGCCATTGCCGCTATCTATTTCACCGTGCTGGTGAGCGTGATCTCGGCAATCGACTATTTTGTGGGGTTCTGGAAGCAGATTGACCACGCGTCAAAAGACCGTCGGAAGGCGTTTGTGCTGGGGCGGAGGAAAAGTCCAAGCATCTCTTGAAGAGTTGTCAGCTCGAACCATGAAAAACCCCGGCCATGACCGGGGTTTTTCGTGACTATCGAGCGTTGAGTCCGCGCCTAGGCCATCGCCGGAATCGCATCCGGGATGCCGGCAAGCGACGTGGCCACGGGAACTGCTGCGCGGACTGCGGCAGGCTGTGCCGGGATGTGCGCCCCGCGCGTGAGGCGATGGACGAAGTGATACGGTGGCAACGGCCCAGAGACCTGCATCTGGCACTCGCGCATGGTGGCGCTGGTGGAGGCGAACTTGTTCTGATACCGCTCCACGTATTTCCGATCAATGAGATGGGCAATATCCAGCACCATCTTGCCGCTCTCGGTGAGGCGGCAGCTAACCTCCTCGTCCAGAGGCATGAACAGCCGGTGCATCTGAAAGCTCACGGCACGGGCGCGGGTTTGACGCTCGCGGGTGCGGGCAGCATTCTCACGCAGGTCGCTCAGGTACTTCTGCCCCACACCCTGGGCGGGAACGTGCTTTTCAAAGCTGTGGGCGCAGCAATCGTCGACAAATATCTTGAGGTGCATTTCCGTCTTGCCGCGAAGCTTGTCGATGTTGGTCTGGAACTGGCGCTGGTTGGATCGGATGGACTTGCGCAGGCTTTCGTCATCCTGGAAGACGGTTCCGAAGCGGAAGGGCAGAACGGTGGAGTGCTGGAAGCAGTCGGCGATTACGCGGGCATGGTCCACGCCAGCCTTGTGGTTGAGGGCTTCCGCCGGGTTGTGCTCGCTGACAATGACGGCGAGGTCGCTGGCCGGGTAAAGAAATACCTGGTTCCCGCTGACGCCGACGGCAGATTCCATCGGGACGGGCTTGCGATGACGGGCTAATTCAGGAAAAGCTGGTTTTTCACCGATGCAGTAGGCATACCACGCCATGACGAGACACTCCGTGTGCGTGCGCTGGTAAGCGCCGCTCGTTGGTGAAGCTGGTGTGAATTTGGGAAAGACTGCATAGTGGGCGAGTGACCGGGCGGTTTCTTGCATACCCGGGTGAACTATGCCGAATACTAGCCCTCAGGAAAGACGACTGGCAACATCGCAGATCACTGAGAATGAGAAAGGAAGCAGTGTAGGGAAGAATCGTGTTTGTGTCACCAATACAGCAGTTGATAGCACAAAAAGCGGTTCACTTTTGAGCATTCTGGCTATTTTGGGACGGAGTAAAGTCTTCAAGCTGCACCACCCCTGCAGCAAACTCCCAGAGTGTGATAAGGCAGAAAAGCCCCGAATGGGCGCCGCAGCGCCAGGCCACTCAGGTGATAGGCTTTCACCTTGAGTGGGCCTGCGTTGCGCAGTCCGGCTGAAAACTCTTCTTTTGGCATAGGCGACGATGACCCAGGTAACGGCGAGCCGGTCTGTTTTGCGGAGTGAACCGGGCTATCGGGGCCAGGGGGTTCACCTGGTTCACCCAACCGGGAACAATAACGTGCGGCAGGCGCTGGTGGCCTTGAGCGAAGCAGACGCACTGGGCGGGTTCCACACCACAATTGCATGGGACGGGGAAAGACAGCTGGGCCGGCTGCTGCCTGCCGGTGTGCGGGAGGAACTGGAGCGGCGCGCTTACCCGGAAATTGAGAAGGGCCTTATCCATACACACCCCTGGCGAGAGGCGTCGCGGCTGGCGGCAGGGCGGTTCGGATGGCGCAGCCTGACGCGGCATGAGACCGGGCCGCTTCGCCTGGATGCGGTGTGTGCGGCGCTGGATCGCGAGGTGGGGCAGGCAATTGAGCGGAATGCAACCCAAATTGGCGCTGTTTATTGCTATGAGGACTGCGCTCTGGAAAGCCTGCGAGCGGCGCGGCGGCGGGGGGTGGCGTGCTTTTACGAGCTTCCGATCGGATATGGGCGGGCATGGGTCAAGCTGCGGGCTCTGGAACTGGAGCGGGAACCGCTGTGGGGACAGACCATCGAAGCGGCGGCTTTTACTGAGGGTCGTCTGGCGCGCAAGGATGCGGAGATTGCCGCGGCTGACCGGGTGATTGTGCCCAGCCGGTTTGTGGCGGAGACGCTGATTGGTTCCGCGGCTCGAGAGGTGGTCGTTGTGCCCTATGGCTGCCCGCCGCCGGTTGAGCTGGAAACAGTGCGCAGAGGCTCTGATGGCCCGCTGCGGGTGTTGTTTGTAGGGCATATCAGCCAGCGGAAAGGGATTTCGTATTTACTGCGGGCAATGGAGATACTCGGCGGCGCAGCGGAACTGACGCTGGTGGGGCAGTTTACCCATCAGTCCGCAGAACTGGCCAGGCAACTGAATCGCCGCAGGTGGATGCGGTCAATGCCGCACCGGCAGGTTCTGCGCGAGATGCAAAGCCACGATGTGCTGGTGCTGCCGACGTTGTTTGAGGGCCGTGCGCTTGTGGTGCTGGAGGCGCTGGCGCAGGGGTTGCCGGTGGTGACGACCGCGAACTCCGGTACCGAAGATGTGGTGGTGGATGGGGTGTCGGGGTTGGTTGTGCCTACGGGCTCGGCAGTTGCGATTGCCGAGGCGCTGACAAGGCTGGCTGAGGATCGGCGCTTGTTGGAGGCGATGCGGGAAGGAGCTCTGCGTGCGGCCGTGGCGTGCAACTGGCAGAGCTTTCGCACGCGGCTGCTGGCGGCGATTGCGGGTAGGGTTGGCGCGGCCTAGTAGGGCAGCACGTGCACAATGTGCAGATAGAGCACGATGTTCAGGATGACGGAGACGGCGAGCAGTCCGAGGGCGACCAGGGCAAACACGTTGACCTTGTTGCCCACGACCTTAAGGTCTTCCATCAACTCCTGCTGCTCAAGGGTGTTGCGGTCGGTGGCTTCGCGGACCATCTCCAATTGATCTTCGACGCGCTTGAGGGAGCTGTTCTGCTCTACGACCTGGTCGCGAAGCTCGCGATGCTGGTTTTCGAGATCTGCCAGGCCTTGTTCGATGGGCGCCAGGTTGACCGGGGGGGGCGGGGGCGGCGCGTGGTGGTGAGGGGCCAGAATGTTGGATACCGCGGTTCCGATGTTGCCATCCAAAAGCGGCAGAATGCGCTGGACGAAGGGCAGCGCGGCACGCAATGCGGCGACGGCGCGCTGAATCCCGGACGGTACATCAATGGGACCGTTGGCGGCGGCGCTGGCTAGCGAACGACCTGGCGGAGGAGCTGCGGAGGGGCGCGGCGCTTCGCTGAGAGGGCCGGCCAGGCCGCTGAAGTTGCCTCCCGAACCAACCGGCAGCGGAGAGCCGACCGCGCGCGGTTGTGCCGCCTGCGGGCCTGCCGCCCGGCGGCCTTCATCGATTGGATCTCTCAACCCTGAACCCTGTGCGTCGCTCATGCACTTCCTTCTCCATCCACTATAGAACGAATTCGTCCCGTTTCAGTCACTTCCGCAGTGTGTACTGCGATCCCGCGGTGCGTCAACGGCCGCCAACAGGCAGGATTGGGCATGGAAATTTGTTCGGCTGGGTATTCTCGTGGCTTTCGAGCGCGAATCCCTATACTTGAATGCAGGAGCGGCTTGTGAATCCTGTTTTAGCCAAGACCCTGCGCAGCCTGCAACGCAATATTCTTGCCGGTCTGATCACCGTGGGGCCGCTGATTGTGACTTATCTGATCTTCAGTTTTCTGCTCGGCGTGCTGGCCAAGGCCGGCCTGCCGGTGGTGGAACTGCTTGCGGCGGTACTGCCTGAAGATGCACTGAGCCAGCCGTGGGTTCAGTTTGTGCTGTCGGTGGTGCTGGCGCTGGTGGTGCTCTATTTCCTGGGCAAGGTAACTTCGCTGGTGGTGGGGCGGCAGGCTATCAAGCTGGTCGAGGCGGCGCTGGAGCGTCTTCCGTTTGTGGCCAAGATCTACGGGTCAGTGCGGCAACTTATCGACAGCATGCTGGTCAAGCAGGGCACTGCGCAGCGGGTGGTGCTGGTGGACTTCCCGATTGCCGGGCAGAAAGCCATTGGATTTTTGACGCGGACCATGACGGATTCAAGCACCGGGGAGTTGGTGGCGGCGGTGCTGCTGCCGAATGCCATCAATCCGACTTCGGCATTTCTGCAGATTCTTCCCATGGAGCGGGTGACGGAGACCGACCTGAACATGGAGCAGGCCATGAGCATGCTGATGACCGGCGGAGCGGTGGCGCCGGAGACGATCCGGTTTTCGAAACCGGAGGTTGTACAGATCGAAGAGACTGCGACGCCCGATCCCCAGGCTTGATTTTGTCGAGAGATTTGTCTTTCCGGATTTGTCTCAAAAAACGTCCATTTCTTTGCCAGTTTCGGAGCGAAATTGCACAAATTTGCCCGTTTTCAGACCAAATAACGGGCAAAAAGTGGGCATCGTGTTTACTGATGAGTACACTCATCAATTTTTCAACACGTTTATTATGTGTAAGTTACCATGATAAAACCCCTTTGAAAACTGGATATTTTG
>Ga0302278_10000121_pt1 | contig 96624 bp, 98 predicted proteins | sample III_Bog_N3_2_FD_194543 | JGI IMG/M metagenome (GOLD analysis project Ga0302278, IMG submission 194543) | Peat permafrost microbial communities from Stordalen Mire near Abisko, Sweden - III_Bog_N3_2 | ecosystem: Environmental > Terrestrial > Soil > Wetlands > Peat | place: Sweden: Abisko...
TCCAAACTGCTGCGTTATATTCGCCACTACAATAAAACCGCCACGCCGATCAAGTGGACTTACACCAACCCAAAACATCGAATTAAAACGTAACCCGTTCATGTGTTACATTGCACTAGCCCGCATTCGCGCCATAAAAATATGCGAGCATCTTTGATGAGCTTTCTGCTGGCAGCTGGCATTTGTGTTTTGTCCGGCTGCGCCACGACCAGCCATGATTCTTACACCGTCGTTGATAATTCGAGCGGTCTTGAGAAGAAGCAGCCATCACCAACGGAAAATATGACCGCCGTTCAGAAGATCGGATATTATCTCGGTTGGTTATCGCTGGATTGTCTTTACGGTTGGGCTGGTAGCGATCCATCATTTTCGCCGTAGCTAGATATGATTTTGACCATGGTGCCTAACACCTATCAAGCCGCCGGAGCCGCCGTTGGCGCTGTCAGTTCCGCGGTTTACATCGCGAGTCGGCGGTGGCTTTCTACGTTGCCACTTCAATCCCACAACAAAACAAGCCTAAAAAAATATGAAATGGAAATCCAGACCTTTAACCCACATGTTAATCGCTGTCGCTTCCGTTGTGCTCATGCTGGCTATTGGCGTTAGCGGTATGTTTTTCTTCAAATGGCTGAGGGATCCACACCGCGTTGCAGCCGCAAAAGGCGAGCGCATCATTGCCCAACACCTTGCCGAGCCGCTCGACCTGACGGACCACATTCAGACGCCGGCATCGTATTTCAAGCAGATCAAAAAATTTCCGGCGTGGCAGGCCGTCCCCATCGGCTTTCAAACCTTCTGCAACATCCCCCTCCGGATTGACGGCATGATTTGTCTCTATGGCGAAGGCAACGCCAAAAGGGGCATGAATTTCCCGGAGGCATGGCCCGGAATTCCCATCAATCAGAAATTGGAAACGCTTTACATTTATCATGCCTCATTTTATGTGTCGCCCAATGGCACGCCGGTCTATGACCTTGTGTTCCGATACGAGGACGGCTCGTCGGCGACAAATCAAATCCTTTACGGTGACGACGTGCTGGATTGGTATGCGAAGCGCGGAAAGAAACTCATCAGCCCGACGGCTGAGCGCTCGAAACTGGCTTGGCAAGGCGAGGCCGACCTCGGCGCGAGGAAACAGCCTTTGGAGTTTTGTCTGACGGCGGTGGAAAATCCGTATCCTGCCACCACGGTGACAGCCATAGATTTGTATTCCTGCAAAAGCCAGAGTGCCGCCTGCATTCTGGCGTTCACGCCGGGCCGCTCCGGATTGATGCGCTGAAGGTTTTAGATTTAATGGGACCATGACCATGTGGCCTAACATAAAAGGGTCCTCGTTTAACCAGCGAATTGGGTCGGGTTTGCCCTCGCCCGCCCGGAGCCAGCGAATGATCCAGGGCGACGCTGTCTTGGTGGCTGCGCTGGAAGAACGATTCTCCCAACCACCAAGACACGAAGACGCCATGTTTAGATTTTCAACTCCTTTTTGTGGCTTGGTGCCTTGGTGGTTAAAAAAACAACCATCCCCGCCCTGTCGGCGAGGCGACCCGCCGTCGGTTTTGAATTTAGTTGACGGGGCGGTGGCAAAATCTAATTTGCGGTCATGGATCATTCACCCGGTTTTCTCAAACTCGTGGCCGAGGCCAAAAAGCACGTCAACGAAATCAGCGTGGCGGAAGCCCGCGCCAAACTCGCCGCTCACCCCAAGACGGTGCTGGTGGATGTGCGCGAAGATCACGAATGGCAGGCCGGCCATGCCGTCGAGGCCGTGCATTTGGGCAAGGGGATTTTGGAACGCGATTTGGAAAAACTTTATCCCGATGCGAACACGGAGATCATCATGTATTGCGGTGGAGGCTTCCGCTCGGCGCTGACGTGCGACGCCGCCCAGCGGATGGGCTTCAAAAAGGTCCATTCGCTCATCGGCGGCTACAAAGGCATGGTCGCCGCCGGCTGGCCGATGTCCCAATAACGGCCACCGTGGAGTCGGTCGGGCAGGGGTGGTGTCCTCATTTCGGAACACGGCATTCAGGCCGTTTCAGCGTATTCGGTCAGGCCTTGGGTGAACGGGCTAAAGCCCGCGTTCCATGCTGCAAGTTAAAACATTGCCAGGCAGGGGACATCCAGGCTGCTTGCGGGCGGTGGCTTTTCGGGTCAAGCCCGCTGGCACGGATTTCGCTGGTATTCGGGCGGCAACAATTTATTTTTGAATCATGTTTGCAGCAGTTCTCCAAAAGACGTCGCCGTGGTGGGAAAAATTTGCGTTCAACTGGTTTGACGTGGCGCTGGTGCTGATCCTGGCGTTCGGCTTCTGGCGCGGGCGCAAGCGCGGCATGACCAAGGAACTGCTGCCGTCCCTGCAATGGCTCACCATCCTGCTGGGCGCGGGCTTCGGCCATGTCTATGTCTCGGACTGGCTCACGCAACAGGGGCTCATCAAGTATTGTTTTGGCAACAGTTTCAAGGAACACACGGCGTCGCTCATGTCCGGCTATCTGCTCATCGCGCTGGTGGTCTTCATCATTTTCACCGTGCTGAAGCGGAAGCTCAATCCCAAGCTGGAGGGTAGCAATTTTTTTGGCGGCAATGAATATTATTGGGGCGTGGTCGCGGGCTTGGTGCGGTATGTGTGCATGATCCTGGTGGCGCTGGCGCTGTTAAACGCACCCTTTTATACGGGGGTGGATATTGCGGCGAAAAAGGCCTACAACAACCGCTGGTATGGCGGCGGCATGAAGGAATACAGCGGCGACTTCATTCCCAGCGTGGATGAGCTGCAGGTCAGCATATTCCGGACTTCGCTCATCGGGCCGTTCATCAAGGATAAGCTGTCCATCCTGCTCATTAATTCCGCGCCCGTGGAGACCAAGACGCACGGGGCCTATCATAACTGATTCCGCCGCCCATGGCTGGATTCCTTTCCCCCGCCACGCGCGAACAGGTTCGCGCCGCCAGCGACATCGTGGACGTCATCGGCTCGTATCTGCCGCTCAAGCGCGCTGGTGCCAACTTCACCGCGCTTTGCCCGTTCCACAAGGAGAAGTCGCCGAGCTTCAACGTCAATCCGCAGAAGCAAATTTTCCACTGCTTCGGATGTCACAAAGGCGGCGACGTGTTTACTTTCGTGAAGGAATACGAAAATATCGGTTTCATGGACGCCGTGCGGCGGCTGGCCGATCGCGCGAAGATTCCCCTGGAATTTGAAAACACGCCCGGCGCGCAGGAATCGCGGCATCTCAAGGACCAGCTATTGGAAATCCACGATCAGCTCGCGAGCCGCTGGCAAAACTGCCTCGCCAATGAAGCCGCCGGTCAGCTCGCCCGCGATTATCTCGCCAAGCGTGGCGTCTCGGCCGAGGCGATAAAATTGTTCCGCATCGGCGCCGCGCCGGAATTGTGGGACGACACGGTGAACTGGGCGCGCAGCAAGAAATACGATCTCGCCACCGTCGAAAAAGCCGGTCTCATCATCGGCAAGGAACTGGACGCGCCGCCGACCACCAGCGCTGACGACGAAAATTCAAAATCCGTCATCCGCCATCCGCATTCCGCCATCCGTTACTACGACCGTTTCCGTGGCCGCTTGATGTTTCCGATTTGCGACGAGCAGGGCCGCGTGATCGGTTTCAGCGGCCGCGTTTTGTCCGGCGACGAGAAGACGGCGAAATACGTCAATTCGCCGGAGACGCCGATTTTCACCAAAGGAAAAGTTTTTTTTGGACTAGATAAAGCAAAACGCGCAATGCTTGATGAGTCAGAGGTTGTTATTTGTGAGGGTCAACTCGACTTAATTGCCTGCCACATGGCCGGGGTTAAAAATGTTGTTGCTCCGCAAGGCACGGCGCTTACAGCAGACCATACACGTCTTTTGAGGCGATATGTTGATCTTGTTACTGTTTGTTTTGACGCGGACAAAGCTGGCTGGAATGCCGCCATCAGATCCCTTGATCCGCTATTTGCAGCCAACATGACAGTGCTGGTTGCGATTGTTCCTGCTCCACACGATCCTGATAGCTTTATTAAACAATTTGGTGGAGAAGCTTTTCGCAAGTTGATTGCAGGTGCTGAAGCCTTTTTTGAGTTCTACTTAAACTATCTTTGCGCAAACAATGATCCCACCACGGACCGCGGGAGAATCTTTATAGTAAAAGCGATGGCTGAATCCGTTCAGAAAACAAATGATGCCGTAAAGATTGACGTTTACGCGCAAAAAACCGCGCTGCGGCTCGGTGTCGCGGCGGAATCCGTCCGCGCCGAGTTCAAAAAAAATCCTGCGCCGCCCATGGCCCCGCGCGCGAGCGAGGAGGAATCGTTTGAAGACGCTGAACCGGTGGCGGCAGCCGCGCCGCCGTCGCCGGTTGAACTTCACCTGCTGAAACTCCTGCTATTGCACGACGAATTGGTGCCGTGGGCGTCAATGCATCTCGATGTGAACTGGATTTTGCACCCGCCGGTGCGGCAGATTGTGGATCTGCGCCTCGCCGCGCAGGAACATGAGACCTGGCATAATCTCGCGGAGTTTCTCGACAGTTGTGAATCGGCCGAGCAGCGCAGCCTCATCACCGAGGTCGTCGCCGCCGACCGGAAAATTCCGAATCCCGAAACGCAGCTGGCCGACATGACGCTGAAGCTGCGCAACCAGTTTCTCGACCGGCAAATCTTCGCGCTCACACAAACTGCCAGCCAGCCGCAGGCTGGCGAGGTGGAACAAAACAAAGCTTTGCTGGAGCGGGAAAAATTGCGCGCACAAAAACGCTCGCCACTGGCGCATTTGGAAAAGTAAAATGCGTTCCGATGAATTTGCCTTCCGAACATTTTCCGCAGCGGCCCGCCTGGACCGAGATTGACCTTGGTAAACTGCGCCGCAACCTGCAGCTCATCCGCCACGACCTGCCGCGCACTGTGAAACTGCTGGCCGTGGTCAAGGACGAAGCCTACGGCCACGGCGCGCTCGACGTGGCGCGCATCGCGCTGGAAGAAGGCGCGTGGGGTTTTGGCTTGAGCACGCTGGAAGAGGCGATGCTGCTGCGCGATGGTGGCATCACCGCGCCGCTGCTGCTGCTCGGCGAACGGCAGGAGGCCGAGCTGGAATGGTGCGTGGCGCACAATCTCACTGTCTGCGTGAACGAGCCGCACGCCGTCCGTGCGCTTGCCAAAATCGCCGCGAACTTCGGCCGGCAGGTACCGGTGCATGTAAAAATTCACACCGGCATGAGCCGTTACGGCGTGCGCTGGGACGAGGCGCTCCCGTTGCTCGAACAAATTGTTGCGGAAAAATCCCTTTTGCTCGAAGGCGTGATGACGCATTTCGCGCAGTCGGATGAAACGGATAAGACTTTTGCCAACCTCCAGTTTGCGCGCTTCCGCGAAGTGCTGGCGGCGCTGGACCAACGGAAAATTCCGGTGCCGCTCCGCCACACTTGCAACAGCGGCGGTTTTCTGGATTTGCCGCATGCGCATCTGGATCTGGTTCGCGTGGGAATTTTGCTTTATGGCGTTTTTCCCTCGCAGGTCTGCCGGAAAATTGCCGGCATCGAGCCGGTGATGTCAGTGAAGGCGAAAATCGCGGCGATCCAGAAATTGAAGCCCGGCGAAGTTGTCGGTTACAGCATGCGCTACACCGCGCCGTCCGAGCGGCGCATCGCCATCCTGCCGATCGGCTATGGCGACGGTTTCCCGCGCGTGCGTAACGAAGGCTGCGCGCTGATCCACGGCCAGCGCGCGCCGCTGGTCGGCGGCATCGCGATGGACGCGCTGATGGTGGACATCACGGACATTCCGCAGGCGCAAATGTGGGACGAAGCCGTGTTGATGGGCCGGCAGGGCCACGACGAAATCACCGTGCGCGACATCGCCAATTTGAAAAAATCCGTGACCTACGACGTGCTGACGAACTGGCGGCTGCGGCTCCGCCGGAAATCGGTGAATGGGGCAAAACAAAATGAGGCGCGAATTTCACGAATTGACGCGAATGCGGCAGAACCTGAATCCATTCGTGCAAATTCGTGAAATTGGTGTCTCCTATGAAACTCCTTTTCTCCGAACAAAAATCCGACTACGGCAGCTATCAGTTTCCCTATGCGGTCTGGGCGATTCCTGAAGCCGGCGAAAATCCGTCCGAGATTTTCCACGCCGGTTTTCTGCCCTCGTCGCGCCAGCTCGACCGCTTTTATCTTTGCCGGCAGATCCGCGTGAACCTGCCCAAGTTCAAGTTGTCATCCGAAAATCGGCGGATTCTTCGCAAAGGCAAAGGCGTCAACGTGGCGCTGGTGCCGCGCGAGAAATACGCCTACACGCCGGAGCGCCGCCAGTTTTTCAAGACCTACGCCGACATCAAATTTGGCAAGGACGTGATGACTTTCGAGCGGCTGGACGCGCTCTTTTCATCGCCGATCATCTCGCACCTGCTGGTGTTTACTGATGCGCCGTCCGGCGCGGAAATCGGCGTGGCCACGCTGTATGTCGAGGGCGCGGCGCTCGCTTATTATTACTACGCGTTCTACGACCTGAATTATTACGCGCGCAACCTCGGCATGTTTATGATGACCTCGGCGGTGGACTTGTTCGCCGGGCGCGGCGTCAAATCTCTTTACCTCGGCACCTGCTACTCGGAGAGCGCGCTTTACAAAACGCAGTTTGCCGGCGCGGAGTTTTTCACTGGCTTCCGCTGGTCGGACAATTTGAACGAACTGAAATTCCTGCTGGGCCGCGACCTGAAAATCTCCGACCAGCACTTGCTCGAAACCGACGCCTATCGCGAACAATTTTACGGCGGCGACCTCCGCAAAATTGCCGCCGCCAGTGCGTTCAGCGTGAAAGTGAAATCTTCCGCCGGCAGATAATCCGTCGGCGGACGCTTTTCAACTTTTAACCCGCGCGCCAAATTGCTAAATTGGCTTCATGGCAAGAAAGTCGGGCGACGCTCCCCATTCCAATAACGGGTTCAACGATGTCATCGGCATCGCGCTGCTGGCGCTGGCGCTGCTGGTGCTGGTCGCGCAGTGGTCGTTCGACCGCTACGACCTTTCGTCGGTGCGCGTTCCGCCAAACAAGGAAATCCATAATTGGATCGGACCTTTCGGTGCGTATCTCGCCTGGTTCACCTTCCTGCCGCTCGGCGTGGCGGCGTATTTGCTCCCGTGGGTGCTGGCGGTTTTTGGCGGCGCGTTCCTGTTGAATTTTCCCGGCTATTTCCGCGAACGCGTCCGCTGGTGCCTGTTATGGACCGCAATCTTTTTTGTGTCGATCACCGGCCTGCTGCACCTCGCCAACCGCGTTGACTTGATCAACGACTGGCGCGCCAGCGTCTATTCGTCCTACGCCGGCGGCTGGCTGGGCTATCTAAGTTACGGCCGCCTGAACCGCTATGATTATGGGTTTGTTTTGCTCGGTCATCTCGGCGCGACGATTGTTTATGCGTCGCTCGGCCTCATCAGTTTGCTATTCCTGACCAATTTCCATCTCGGCGGCTGGATCCGCGCGCTGTGGTCTAAGGAAAATGCTTCGCCGGCGGATGAATTCAAATCCGAGGAGGAACTCGCTCTGGAAAAACGCGCGGCAGAATTGGAAAAACAAAAGCGCAAGCTGGAGGAACAAGTCGGCCGCTCGGAAAAACCGGAGAAAACCGCCAGCGGCCTCGGTGCCGACGGTCAGCCCGTGCCCGAACCGACGGTGCGCGACTTGAGCGTGCCGCAGGCCAAAGGTCCGCGCGTTAGCAAAACCACGTTGCCGCCGAAGCCGGCGAAAGAAGTCGCGCCGCCGTCCGAACCGGTGGAAGTGGGCGAGGTCATTCCCGCCAGCGAAATCAAGCCGGCGACCACCGATGAAATTCTCGGCCGCAAATCCGTAGCGCCGGAGCCACCGGTTGAGGCCAAGGTCGAAAAAATTGAAGCTCCCGCCGCTGAACCCGCTGAGCCGGCCAAGGCCGTCGAGCCGAAACCGGAGCCGGTCATCACCATCGCCGACGGTTCCGTGCCGCCGCCGCGCCCGCGTCCCGCGCCGCGAAAGCCCAAGCCGATGACCGTCGCCAGCGTGCCGATGATTGGCAACTACCAGTTGCCCTCGCTCGATTTTCTTCAGCACGCGGATATGACCGTCAAGCCGACCGAGTCCAAGGAAGAGCTCATGGCCAACGCGCGGCTCATGCAGCAGACCCTCGCGCAGTTCGATATCGAAGTCTCGCTTGGTGACATCACCAAAGGCCCGACGATCACGCGCTATGAACTGCATCCCGCGCCCGGCGTGAAGCTGGAAAAGATCACCGCGCTCTCCAATAACATCGCCGCCGCGCTCAAGGCCGAGCGCATTCACATTCTCGCGCCCGTGCCGGGAAAATCTTCCGTCGGCATCGAAGTCCCGAATCTGATCAAGACCAAGGTCATTATGCGCGACCTCTTCGAGTCGGATGAATGGCGCAATACCAAGGCGCGCATCCCCATCGCGCTGGGCAAGGATGTCTATGGCCATCCCATCGTCGCCGACCTCGCGGAAATGCCCCACTGCCTCATCGCCGGCAGCACCGGTTCCGGCAAATCCGTCTGCATCAATTCCATCATTGCCTCGCTGCTCTACCGCTTCTCGCCCGACCAGCTTCGGTTCGTGATGATTGATCCGAAGGTCGTCGAGTTGCAGCAATACAACGCTCTGCCGCACCTCGTCGTGCCTGTGGTGACCGATCCGAAAAAGGTTTTGCTCGCGCTGCGCTGGGTCGTCAACGAGATGGAAAAGCGCTACAAGATTTTCGCGCGCGTCGGCGTCCGCAATATCAAATCTTTCAACGACCGCCCAAAGAACAAGCCGTTGCCGGAACAGGAAATGGAACTGCCGCTCACCGCCAAGAAGGAAAAAGTCGAGGCTGGTGCGGGCGGGTTCGCCGTCGAGGTGGATGAGGAAATCGTCGTGCCGCGCGAGGAAGACATCATCATCCCCGAAAAACTTTCCTACATCGTCGTCATCATTGACGAGCTGGCGGACCTCATGCTCGTCGCGCCGGCGGATGTCGAAATGGCCATCGCGCGCATCACCCAGATGGCGCGCGCGGCCGGTATCCATTGCATTGTTGCCACCCAGCGGCCGTCGGTGGACGTCATCACCGGTGTTATCAAGGCCAACATCCCCGCGCGCATTGCGTTCCAGGTGGCGAGCCGTGTGGACTCGCGCACGATTCTCGATGCCATGGGCGCGGACAAGCTCCTCGGCAAGGGCGACATGCTTTATCTCCCGCCCGGCTCCGGCAATTTAAAACGCGCCCAAGGCGCGCTCATCACCGACAAAGAATTGGAGGACATCGTGAATTTCATCGCGCAGCAGGGCAAGCCCAGCTACGAGATGGAAATTCACCAGCAGCTTTCCAAGCCCAGCGCCAACACCGACATCGAGAGCGGCATTGACGAGGACGAGGAGCTCATCCAGCAGTGCATCGAAGTCATCCGCAGCGAGCAGAAGGCCAGCGTGTCGCTCATGCAACGCCGCCTGCGCCTTGGCTACACCCGCGCCGCGCGCATCATGGACGAACTCGAAGGCCGCGGCATCGTCGGCCCCAGCCAGGGCGCCGAGCCGCGGGAAATTTTGATAGACCTCGACGGCGGCGGTGCCGATGGTGGCGGGCAGAGCGCGGTGTGAAAAGGGTAGGGCGCGTCACTCCGTGCCCGCCGAACTTGGGCCAGACAGACGACGGCGCGCACGGAATGACGCGCCCTACCTGATTACCCCGTGGGCCATTGCAAACCTGATTCGCTATCCCTCTGCCCAAGTGAGTGAGCAACGCGGCAAGAGCACCCGGCGGCCATAAAAACTAATTGCTCCGCGACCGACATTCGATTAAAAACAGGTATGAACCGCACGCTCCTTCCTCTGGGTCTGCTCGGCGCGGTGTTGGTGTTGGTCAATGGGGCCATCGCCCAAGTCGCCTTCGCCCCCGCCACTAACTATCCGGTGAGCACCTATCCCCGTGCGATTGCGGCGGCGGATATCAACGGCGATGGCAAGATGGATTTAATTGTCGCCAACGAATTTGCCAACTCACTCTTGGTGTTGACCAACGATGGCAACGGCGGCTTTGGTTCCAATGCCACTTATAACGTTCAAAACCCTTCTTTCGTCATGGCAGCGGATGTCAATAATGACAGCAAGCCGGATTTAATCAGCGCGGATGAGGATGTCGGTCAGCTTTCGGTATTGACAAATAATGGTAACGGCGGCTTCGTCCTGGCTTCGACACCGACGTTGGGTGTTTCTTTGCCTGCCTGGGTGACGACCGCTGACATCAATGGCGATGGCAAGCCGGATTTAATCTGTGCGGAATGGCAAAATTCCACGATTCAGGTGTTTACTAATGTCGGGGGCGGTGACTTTGTTTATAAAGCTCGTTATGGCGTCGGTTCTTTTAATTCCCAAATTGCGTCGGTCATGGCGGCGGATGTCAACGGTGATGACAAAGTGGATTTGGTTACGGCGAATCAACGCGCCAACGCGCTTTACGTATTGACGAACAACGGGAATGGCGGGTTTGTCGCCAGTGCCTCCTATACGGTTGGCTCACGCCCGCGTTCGTGCATACCGGTGGATGTCAACGGCGATGGTAAGGTGGATTTGGTCTGTGCAAACTCGGGAGGTAATACGCTGTCAGTGCTGACCAACAATGGCATCGGCATATTCGGCTCCAATGCCACCTACACCGTGGGCAACAACCCTTATTGGGTCATCGCGGCGGATGTCAACGGTGATGGCAAAATAGATTTAGTCAGTGCGAGTGAAGGTAACACGTTATCGGTGCTGACGAACAACGGAGCCGGCATATTTGTCCTCGCCGCCTCTCCCCAAGTGGGCGATGGCGGACAAGCGTCCGTCACGGCGGCGGATCTCAACGGCGACGGTCATCTGGATTTGATCAGCGGAAACAACAGCGACAACACGATTTCAGTCGTAATGAGTGTGCCGACGCCCGTCCTCAAACCTTCGGCGGGCAACCAGCTGGTGTCCTGGCCGTCGAGCTGGACCAACTGGACGCTCCAACAGAATTCCGATTTGACTACCAAGAATTGGATCAGCGCCAGTGGAACGCTCGGGGATGACGGCACCACCAAAACCGTCACCAACTCCCCGGCACTGGGCGCAGTGTTTTTTCGTTTGACTCATCCTTAAACCCAGCTTCGGAAACGAATACTTTCGGTTCGCCTTTACTCCCTGCCGTCGCCAGCGTCATCGTCCCCGGTCTGGCCCGCTCGTATGCCACGCGGACTTTGCGCTTTGAACTCGCGCCCTGGCCGAATATAAATGGCGCGTGCCGCAGTCCAATTTAGCCCCCATCAACGCCGCCACGCGCCTGTGCGCGGTGCTGGGCTCGCCCATTGCGCATTCGGCGTCGCCGGCCATGCACAATGCCGCCTTCGCCGCGCTCGGCTTGAATTGGCGCTATCTCGCGTTTGAAGTGAACCCAAACTATCTCCGCGCCGCCATCGCCGGTGTGCAGGCGATGAATTTTGCCGGCCTCAACTTGACCGTGCCGCACAAGCTGCTCGCGGTGGACATGGTGGATGCGCTGGATGCCTCGGCGAAAAAATGGGGCGCGGTCAACACGGTCAAATTTGAATTGGGCACCGATGGTCAGAGCCGAGCCATCGGTTTCAACACCGACGCGGACGCCATCACGCAGGCGCTGCGCGAGGATTTGAAGCTGGACCCGCGCGGCGCGAAAGTTCTGCTGCTGGGTGCCGGCGGCGCCGGGCGCACCGCGGCGCTGAAATTGGCGTCGGAGCAGGTGGCGGAATTGTTTCTCGTGAACCGCACGCCATCCAAGGCGGAAGAGATCGCCGGTGAAATCAAAACACAATTTCCCTCCGTGAACGTCGCCGTTGGTTTTCCTAAAGCCGGCGTGGATTTGGTGGTGAACGCCACCTCGCTCGGCTTGAAAGCGGACGATGCTTCGCCGCTGGATGAAAGCCGGTTTTCGCTGAAAAAAACCCGTGCCGTGTATGACCTGATTTACCGGCCGGCGGAAACGAAGTTGCTGGCCGCCGCCAAAGCCGCCGGCTGCCAAACGGCGAATGGCCTCGGGATGTTGCTCCATCAGGGGGCCAAGGCGTTTGAAATCTGGACGGGCCAGCCCGCGCCGCTGGCCGTGATGCGCCGCGCCCTGGAACAAAATGTCTATGGGCATTAACGCGATTTTCGACCCGCACAACTGGGCTGTCGTGCCGTTCCATTTCTGGTCGCTGGTGTTCTTTGCCTTCGGCTGCATCGTCGGCAGTTTCCTGAACGTGTGCATCTACCGGATGCCGCTGGATTTGAGCGTGGTCTCCCCGCCGTCGCATTGCCCGCACTGCAAATACGCCATTCCGTTCTACCTGAACGTCCCGTTGCTCACGTGGCTCTCGCTGCGCGGCCGCTGCAAGAATTGTGGCGCGCCAATCTCATCGCGCTATTTCATCGTGGAGTTGCTGACCGGCGTGGCGTTTCTGGTTTGCTGGCTGGCCTTCGGTGCCAGGTCGCCGGCGCTGGCCTTGGTTTATTCCCTGTTTCTCGCCGGCCTCATCACGGCGACGTTCATTGATTTCGAGCATTTCATCATCCCGGATGAAATCACGCTGGGCGGCGCGGTCGTGGGTTTTGTGATCTCATTTTTCCTGCCGTCGCTGCACCAGGCCCATTCGAACGGGCAGGGGATGGTGCTGGGTGCCGTCGGCATCGCCGTCGGCGCGGGCATTGTCTATGCCGTGCTGCGGCTGGGGAAAATGCTGTTTGGCCGGCAGAAAATAAAATTGCCGCTGGACACCACCATCGTTTTTTCCGAAACCGCGCTGTGCCTGCCGGATCAGGAAATTCCCTACGAAGAATTGTTTTACCGTAAGTCCGACGCGATCCGGTTTCAGGCCCGCACCTTGGAACTGGTGGACCGCGGCTACGCGAACGTCACCGTGCGGCTCACGCCGTCGGCGCTGCGGATTGGCGATGAGGAAATCAATCCCGACGACGTGGCCCACCTGGAAACCGTCTGCTCGGAGATCACCGTGCCGCGCGAGGCGATGGGTTTGGGCGACGTGAAATTCATGGCGGCCATCGGCGCTTTTCTGGGCTGGCAAGGCGTCGTGTTCTCGCTGATGGTCAGCTCGCTCATCGGCGCGGCGGTCGGCGTGGTGCTGATCCTGGCCCGCAAGCGCGAGTGGTCCTCGCGGATGCCCTACGGCCCGTATATTGCGCTGGCGGCGACCATCTGGATTTTTGGCGGCGGAAAACTGTTTCACGCGCTGTTTGCCTGGTGAGCAAAACGATGCTTTGTTCAATGTCATGAGCCGGCCTTACGAAGAAATCATTGATGGCGCGACCCTGCCGCGTTCCGCGCCCGGCGATCGCCACGAAAACATCTGCCGCCGGCTGCACCGCGATATGGCCGCCGGCGTCAACGGCCTGGCCAGCACGCAGCTGCTGGCCCCCCGCACGCCGGTGCAGGTTTCCCGCATCTCGACTCTTTGCCCCGACCTCGCGCTGGTGACCGCCGCCAGCGGCAAGCTGTTTCTCGCCGTCGAAATCATCAGCCGCGACGATCATCATGCCGACACCGTCTTGAAGAAGGAGCTTTACGAAAAAATCCGCGTGCCGCGCCTGTGGCTGGTTGACCCGCGCTACGACAATGTGGAGATCTACCACAGCTTCGAGTTTGGCCTGCAACTGAAGGCCATCCTCGCCGGGCGCGAAGTGCTGGCGGAGAAGCTGATTCCCCAGTTTCAGATCGAGGTGGCGGAGCTGTTTGCCGCCGGCATTTGACGGAACGGACGTCCAAGCTTACTTTCTGCTTTACGGTAGCCATTCAACCAAACAACCAAAAACATCCAAACTATATGAAGAAATATCTGATTGCCCTGCTCGCCGGCGTCATCCTGTCCGGCCTGACCACGGTGGCGCTGGCGGATGATGCCAAGCCCACCACCATCACCGGCAGCATGGTCTGCGGCAAATGCACGCTCCACGAAACGGCCAGTTGCCAAAACGTCATCCAGGTTCAGCAGGACGGCAAGACCGTCAATTACTACCTCGCAAAAAACGACGTGAGCGACGCGCTGCACGACGAAGTCTGCCACGGTGATTCCTTGAAAGTGACCGCCACCGGCACCGTCACGGAAAAGGACGGCAAGGAAATGCTGACCGCCACCAAGCTCGACGCCGTCAAGTAAACCCGTGATTGGTTAAACTGTTGAATCGTCAATCCGGTGTGCGCGGCACGATTCAACGGTTTAACTTTTTAACCTTTTAACGAGGTTCGGTTGAACTTCACGCAGTCGTCATATTTCACCCCGCTGCCGCCGAAGATGTCCAGCGCGGAGCCGATGGTCAGGTCCACCTTGCCGCCGCCGAGCCGGGTGACGGTTTCCAGGTCCGCCAGCGAATTCGCTCCGCCGGCGTAAGTCGCCGGAATCGGCGACCACCGGCCGAGTTTCTCCACCAGTTCGCCGTCAATGCCCCGGCATAAACCTTCCACATCCACGGCATGAATTAAAAACTCCGCGCAATAATCGGAAAACTTTCCTAACGTCTCCGCGTTGACGACGAGTTCTGTGAATTTCTGCCAGCGGTCGGTGACCACATAATAGCTTTCGCCGCGCTTCCGGCAGCTCAAGTCCAGCACCAGCCGCGCTTTGCCGACGATTTTGACGAGTTCATCCAGCCGCGCCCAGTCCACTTGTCCTTCGCGGAAGACCCAGCTCGTGACGATCACGTGTGACGCGCCGGCGTCCAGCCAGGCGCGCGCATTTTCGGCCTTGATGCCGCCGCCGATTTGCAGTCCGCCGGGAAAAGCCTTCAGCGCCGCCCGTGCCTCGACTTCATTGCCGGTGCCGAGCATGATGACGTGGCCGCCCCGCAAATGATCACGCCGGTAGAGTTCGGCAAACCACGCGGCGGATTTCTCGGAGACAAAATTGGTGCGCAAGCCGGCGTCGCCCAGCGTGCCGCCGACGATTTGCTTTACCTGGCCTTCATGCAGGTCAATGCACGGACGAAACATGGGCGCAAGCTTAAATCCAAAGTCCAAAGTTCAAAGTCCAAAGTTGTCGCCAAACCCAATCCGTGTCCATCAGTGTTCATTCGTGGTTAAAAATCTTTACGCCTCCGCGTCTTTGCGTTGAAAAAAGTTGCCGCCATTGCTGGCGGTAATGGCTCCAGCCCACGCCGGTTTCCCGGCGGTTGCGTTGCGCCCAATGGCTGGGGTTGGTGTCGCCCACGTCCAGCGCATTTCGGCCGGGGTCTCAGGCACCGTATTGTGCGTCGCTGACTTTTTCCAGCCAGTCCACCGCTTTGCCGTCGAGTTGTTCCTGAATGGCGATGTGCGTCAGGGCCGTGGTCGGTGTGGCGCCGTGCCAATGTTTCTCGCCGGGTGGGAACCAAACGATATCGCCCGGATGAATGGCTTCAATCGGGCCGCCTTCGCGCTGCACGCGTCCGCCGCCCGCCGTCACGATGAGTGTTTGGCCCAGCGGATGCGTGTGCCACGCGGTGCGGGCGCCGGGTTCAAACGTGACAATCGCACCGCTGACCCGCGCGGGTTCGCTGCCCTTGAATGGTGCGTCAATCCGCACCGTGCCGGTGAACCAGTCGGCCGGCCCTTTGGCCGACGGTTGTGAGCCAACTCGAATGATGTTCATATTTTAATTCCTTTCATTTTTGCGTTGTCGCCGTGCTTTGTGACTGCCGGGTTTTTCGCTTGGGTCATGCCCGGCACTCACGGAGCGCCGTTTGTCACGGCTTTGAGCGACGCCATATCAATCACGAAGCGGTATTTCACATCGCTCTTGAGCATGCGTTCGTAGGCGGTGTTGATCTCGTCCATGCGGATCATTTCGATGTCGCACGTGATGTTGTGCTTCCCGCAAAAATCCAGCATCTCCTGCGTCTCGGGCAGGCCGCCGATGAGTGAGCCGGAGAAGGAGCGGCGGCGGAAGATCAGCGGGAACGCCGCCACCGGCAGCGGTTTCTCGGGGGCGCCGACGAGCGTCAGGTTGCCGTCGCGTTTCAGCAGGTTGAAATAGGCGTTGATGTCGTGCGTCGCGGAGACGGCATCGAGAATGAAATCAAAACTGTTGGCGTGCGCCGCCATCTGCGCCGCATCGGTGGAGATGACGACCTCGTGCGCGCCGAGGCGTTTGCCGTCGGCCACCTTGCTTGGCGAGGTGGTGAACAGCACCACCTTTGCGCCGAAGGCCTTGGCGAACTTCACGCCCATGTGACCGAGACCGCCCAGCCCGACAATGCCGACTTTCTGGCCGGGGCCGACTTTCCAGTGCTTCAGCGGTGAATATGTGGTGATGCCCGCGCACAACAGCGGTGCGGCGGCGGCGAGGTTGAGGTTGGCCGGCATGCGCAATACGAAATCTTCCGTCACGACGATGCTCTGCGAATAGCCGCCGAGCGTCGGGGCGTTGCAATGCTTGTCCAGGCTGCCATAGGTCATGGTCATGTCCGGACAGAATTGCTCCAGGCCCGAGCGACAGTCGGGGCAGGTGCGGCACGAATCCACCAGACAGCCCACGCCGACGGTGTCGCCGACCTTGAACTTCTTCACCCCGCCGCCGACGGCCGTCACGCGGCCAACGATCTCGTGGCCCGGCACGGCCGGATATTGGGTGAAGTTCCACTCGTTGCGCGCGTAGTGGAGATCCGAGTGGCAGACGCCGCAAAAAAGAATTTCAATCTGCACATCGCTTGCGGTCGGCTGGCGGCGTTTGATCTGGGTGGCCGCCAGCGGCGAGGTCGCGCTGGCTGCGGAATAGGCTTTGACTTGATTCATAAATGGCGATTCTTGGTTAAATATTGAAAACAGATTACCACACCTGCGCCCGGCTGTCGCCCGCACTCTTGCTCCACCGGTTGCGGGGTTGTTCGAATTTTTTTGAAGTCGCGGTCTGCTTGGCAATCATCAAATTCGTAAAAGACGCAAGCCCTTGAGTGTTTAGTAGAGCCGGCCCGCAGGAAAACCCCCGCTTGCCAATTTTTCGCCCCGGGGCTATCCCCAAGCCATGGACCCTGAAGCCTGCCCATGCACTTTTGCCAGTTGGAATATACAAAAACCGGCCAGGTCGGTGTCTATATCAGTGAAGCCCAAACTATGAAACTGATTTTCCACCCAACCATTATCCTCCTGCTTGCCTTGGTGTTGATCGGCCTGGCCGGTTGCCGCCAGAAGGATACGATTAATGACGCCGCCCGGAATGGCGACTTGGCAACGGTCAGGTCGTTGCTCCAAGCCCAGCCTGATTTGGTGAACCGCAAAGACAATCTCGGGGAGACACCATTGAACTGTGCGGCGCTTAAGGGTCACCCGGACGTGGCGGCCTTGCTGCTGGCCAACCAAGCCGAGGTCAATCTCTCAAACAACCTCGGCTGGACGCCTTTGGGAACCGCCGCGTATCACGGCTATCAAGACGTGGTGGCCTTGTTGCTGGCCCACCGGGCCGAGGTTAATTCATCCAATAATCTGGACGACACGCCGTTACACCTGGCAGCAATGAAGGGGCAGCTGGGCGTGGCGGCATTACTGCTGGCCCACCAGGCCGAGGTCAATGCCCGGGACGGCTACGGCTTGACGCCTTTGCTCTATGCCGCGGGCGCGGGAAACAAAGCTATGGCGGCATTGCTGCTAGCCAACCATGCGGACGTCAACGCTAAGAGCAGCGACGGCTGGACGCCGCTGTATGAAGCGGCGATGGGTGGTCACCGGGACGTGGCGGAATTGCTCCTGACCAACCGCGCTGATGTCAATGCCAAGAACAACCGGGGCGAAACGCCGTTGCACCTGGTCTTGGCATTGGCAACTGATAGTCGCTACCGCCCGGAGTCGGATTTGGGGAAGCGCAACCGGCTCATGGCAGAATTACTGCGTCAGCATGGTGGCCAAGAATAAATCGTTTTTCCATTCACCCCATTTCCACCGGACGCTCCCGCATCCCGCCTCGACAATTCGCCGTAATTTCCTAAATTATCCCGGATGTCGTTCAAACCTTTGGTCATTGCCGGACGCGAGTTTGGATCGCGCCTGATTCTCGGCACGGGCAAATTCCCGTCGCCGGAAGCCATGCGCGATGCGCTCGCCGCCAGCGGCACGGAAATGGTCACCGTCGCCCTGCGCCGCGCCGATTTGTCCGGCCAGAAAGATCCGTTCGCCAACATCCTCGAATTCATTGACCCGAAAAAATATCTGCTCCTGCCCAACACCAGCGGCGCGATGAACGCCGAGGAAGCCGTTCGCCTCGCGCGCCTCGCCGTCGCCGCCGGTTTGCCGAAATGGGTGAAACTCGAAATCCATCCCGACCCGCGCTACTTGCTGCCCGACCCGATTGAGACGTTCAAGGCGGCGGAGATTTTGGTCCGGGAAGGTTTCACCGTGCTGCCCTACATCAACGCCGATCCGGTTTTGGCGAAACGCTTGCAGGATGTCGGCTGCGCGACGGTGATGCCGCTGGGTTCGCCCATCGGCTCGAACCGCGGCCTCCAGACGCGCGACCAGCTCCGCATCATCATCGAACAGGCGACGGTGCCGGTGGTTGTGGATGCCGGCCTCGGCGCTCCGAGCCAGGCCGCCGAGGCGATGGAAATGGGCGCGGATGCCGTGCTGGTCAACACCGCCATCGCCGTGGCGAACGATCCGAACCGCATGGCTATCGCGTTCAAGCTGGCCGTGGCAGCCGGCCGCAGCGCCTTTGAAATCGGCCTGGGCGCGCCCGGCGAAACCGCGAGCGCCACGAGCCCGTTGACGGCGTTTCTAAATTAACAAGCGTATAGACACGAATTGCACTAATTAACACGAATTGATTTAGTGAAAATTCATGAAATTAGTGTCTCAAGAAATATGAATGGCAAAAAACTATCCGCCGCGCGCGCCCGGCAAATTCTGGCCACCGCGCAATCAGCCCGCGTGCTCGTCGTCGGCGACGTGATGCTCGACCAGTTCATCTGGGGCGGCGTGTCGCGCATTTCGCCGGAGGCGCCGGTGCCGGTGGTGGATTTTCTCCGCGAGAGCTTCATGCCCGGCGGCGCGGCCAACGTGGCGCGCAACCTCGTTTCCCTCGCCACCCCGGCGGAGCTCTTTGGCGCCATCGGCAATGACGACGCCGCGCGCAAGCTGCTGAAACTGCTCGGCGAACAAAACATCGGCTGCACCGGCCTCGTGAAAAATTCCGCGCGGCACACGAGCATCAAAACGCGCATCGTGGCGCACCAGCAGCAGGTCGTGCGCATTGACCGCGAAACGCGCGGCCAGCTCGACGCCAAAACCACGGCGAAGCTGCTGGTTGAATTTAAGGCGAAACTTGCCAGGGCTGACGCCGTCATCGTGGGCGATTACGGCAAAGGTGTGGTGACGCAGCCGTTGTTGAATGAGATCAAAGCGCTGTGTCATGCGCGCGGCGTGTGGTTGAGTCTCGACCCGAAGCCGGTCCACCAATTGGATTTGAGCAATCTTTCGCTCATCACCCCGAACCGCAAGGAGGCGTTTGAACTCGCCGACCTGCCGGACGAGACCAAAAACGCCAATCCGTTTGCCGACCAAAATCTGATGCAGGTCGCCGAACAATTGCTGACCGGCCTGCGCCCGGCGCTGCTGTTGATCACGCTGGGCGAACTGGGAATGTTGCTCTGCCAGCGCGGGCAGAAGCCGTTTCACATTCCCACCGTGGCGCAGGAAGTGTTCGATGTGTCCGGCGCGGGCGATACGGTGATTGCCACGTTCACGCTGGCGATTGCCGCCGGCGCCTCGCCCATGGAAGCGGCGATTCTGTCGAATCACGCCGCCGGCATTGTCGTCGGCAAAGTCGGCACCGCCATTACCACGCCCGCGGAGTTGGCGAAGAGTTTTGCGACCGGCTAAATTGTTGAATCGTTGAATGGTTAACCCGGCGAATGCCGCTCACGATTCAACAATTTAACTTTTTAACGATCTAACCAATGAAAATCACCCCCGAGACGATCCGCGCCATGAAAGCGCGTGGCGAAAAAATCGCCGCGCTCACGGCCTATGATTTTCCGATGGCTAAGCTGCTGGATGAAGCGGGCATCCCGTTCATTCTTGTCGGCGATTCGCTCGGGATGGTCGTGCTCGGTTATCCCGATACGACGCACGTCACGCTGGCAGAAATGGAGCATCACCTCCGCGCCGCCGCCCGCGCGAAAACCAGCGCTTTGCTCGGCGGCGACCTGCCGTTCAAAAGCTATGAAACGGTTGCCAGCGCGGTTGCCAATGCCCGCCGGCTGGTGGCCGCCGGCGCGGAGTATGTGAAGGCGGAAGGCGGCCAGGAAATATTGCCGCAGGTGCAAGCCATCTTGGCGGCGGGAATTCCGTTTTGCGGCCATCTGGGGATGTTGCCGCAGCACGTTTTGGAGGAGGGCGGCTATCACCTCAAGGGCAAGCTAGCCGGGGAACATCAGCGGTTGCTCGCCGACGCCAGCGCGCTGGCGAATGCCGGGGCCTTTGCAATTGTGTTGGAACTGGTGACGCCGCCGGTGGCGAAGGAAATTTCCGAAACTATTTCCGTGCCGACCATCGGCATCGGCAGCGGGCTGGACTGCGACGGGCAGATTCTGGTGACGCCGGACTTGATCGGGGCGTTCCCGTGGTTCACCCCGCGGTTCGTGAAACCGAAGGCCAATTGCGCGGCCGAAATCAAGTCGGCGGTGGCGGCGTGGAAAAGTTCCGTTGTCGCGCCGGGGAAATAATTTCTGAAACCATTTTCCCGGTGCCGGTGTTGAATTGTGCGATGAAAAATGTGTCCGTCATTCTGCTGCTGGCGCTGGTCGCGACCGGCTGCACGTCGAAAGCCACGGCGCGATTGCAGGAACAGAACGCTTATTTGGCCGGACAAAACCTCGTTTTGCAGCAACAGCAGGCGCAGGCCGCGGCGCAGATGGCGGGCGTGCGGATCGTGGGCGCGGTGCAAAATCCCAACGTTCCCTGGGTCACGGGCCTGACGCTGGCGCAAGCCGTCGCCACGGCGAATTACATTGGGGCGGACGAGCCGACCCAGATCATCATCACCCGCCAGGGCGAAAGCGCGACGCTGGATCCCAAGCTGTTGCTGAATGGCGCGGACTTTCCGCTGGAAATCGGCGATGTGATTGAGTTGCATTAACCGGTTTTCAACCGCGAAACCCGCCAATCCCGCGCGCTAAAAACCCGGTCGCCGACTGCCTGCGTTCGGGCCAGCCTGCGGCCCATGTCTTTTCGTGTGGTTCGCATATTTCGTGGTTAATTCGCCCAGTTTCATTTCTTAAACGAAGACTTTCTCCCTCTTCGCCCAGCGAGAAGAGGTAATCTCCCCTAACTGCTAACTGCCATCTGCCAACTCCCAGCTTCCAACTGCCAACTGCCAACTCCCAACTGCTATCTGCCATCTGCCAACTACACCCTGCTTTTTTCAATATATTTCGGGATTATATCTTTCACAAACCCAAGATTTTTTACGGATTGAAAATGGATTTTCATTTTTGGATTTACGCCCGACGCGCAGCGGCAATCAATTTCTTCCTGACCCACTCCGTTTTTGAATCTGGCGAAGCCTTAATCGCCGCCTCAATCTCCGCGTATTCCAACGGCGATAATCGCGTGGAAATAAATTTGCCACGCTTCTCCTTTTTGGGAAGCATCGGCCTTCCTACTTTTGGCGTATCGCTCATTTGGATTTTTTCTTCTTTGGCGGTGGCGTCTGCAATAATGCCCGCACCGCGTCCTCAAATTTGACGCCGCTCAAATTCGGCAGCATCACTTTTTCCAGTTTCTTTTTTTGCTTTGATTGTTTTGACACGGATTCGCTTTCTGCCCCACGGTATGTGCGGAGCTTTTGGTTTCACAAGGCAATCTTGTTGGCGGTAAAGCCCATTCCTTCAATTCACCTGCCGCACTTGCCGGTAGGTCAGGCGCTTGCCCTCCATCATGCCAAGTGCCGTTTCCATGCGTTCGCCGTCCGTCAATTTTCGGGTGTTCCAACGGAATGAAAACTCATCGCAATAGCGGTGCAAATGTTCCTTGCTGACATGGTGAAATGCGCCATAGACACCGCGCTTAATCAGGCTGAAAAAACTCTCGCAAGTATTGATGTGCGACACCGTGCCATCCACGTTACGCCGCGCATATTCCCCCGCGCTGTGGTTCACGATTTGATGTTTGCCCCTGCTAAAACGGCTGCTGTGGGTGATTGGCGTAACGATGCTGTTGTAAATTTTGGCTTGATCGGTATTGACCACGCAATCCCTGACAATGTTGTCATCAAGAAATCCGCGAAGATTGCCCTGTGTGACGTTGGTGACAACTTTTGTGCGGACATCGCCGCCACGTTCAATCAGCGCCACAATTGGAATTTTGTTTGAATCCTTGCGGTAGCCGCAACCGGAAAGTCTTCTATCGCCAAGACGCGGCTTGCCGCCAACGTATGTTTCGTCAATTTCAATTGTCCCTTTCAGCAATTTGCCGAGCGGTGCTTTCGTTCCCATTGCGTAACGGAGACGGTGAGCCATAAACCACGCGCTTTTGTAAGTGAGTTTAAGCATCCGCGATAATTGCAACGCACTCATGCCCTTTTTGCTGGAGCAAAGCAGGAAAATCGCCATGAGCCATTTGCCAATCGGAATATGTGAATCTTCAAAAATTGTGCCGACCGTCACCGTGAACTGTTTGCGGCACGTCCGGCACTTGTAAAGCCCCTTGCGCGCCGGACGCTTGCTGGTGGCCTTTGGCGTCAATTTGTAAGGCTCGTCGGCCTTGCAATGCGGACAATATGCGCCGTGCGGCCAAAGCATTGATTCGAGTAGTTCCCGCGCCCTGTCATTGTCGCTGTATTTCTGCGCCAGCGTCACCAGATTCAAATCGTCTTTTTCTTCCGTTTCTTTCATGGAATAAAGGTGACACATTTATTGTCTGCCGTCAAGTGTTTTTGTGACACTTTTATTAAGGAAACCGTGGAGGATTTTTAACAAATTCACAGGCGTGTTCAATCCACGCGAGTAGAAATACTTTGCAATCAGCATCGGCATCAAGGCTGCTATCGCAAATGCAATGGATATATGTATTTTCAAACACATCTCTGTCTTTCGGCTGGAAATCGTCCACGATCAAGGCGGCTTCATGCTTTATGTTTGGGATTTTATTTCTAATAAACTCCGTCCAGTTTTCTGGTTTAACATTATCAATTTCGGCTCGCAGTTGTGCCATAAATGCAAGAAATCGGCGTTTATTGACCAACTTAAGCGATGCAATTTCAGTATCAAGCGCACCAAGTTTTTGTTCCAATGATTTTTTCAATTCAAGTTTTTCGGCGTCTGTTTTAATTTTTTCCGCCTCGTGTCTTTGGAACGGAAGCCATAACAAAATCCACAACAATAGAATCAAGGATAAACCCAATGCAATTTGGTGGGTTAGAGGTTCGGCTAGAAAATCAAGCGTTTGAATTTGAATCCCGATGGCTTTTCCCGCCAAAGCAATCATCACCGATATGAAGAAAACGATATAAATAATCATATCGTTGACCTCCTGACATCGCTCCAAAGATTCCCGCCAGTAGGCCAGCCATCGCTTAACTTTTGACATGATGCCAGAGCATCCCCAAACGCCTGAAAAGCGTAAAGCCTGTTATTTTTGGAAAAAACCGTCAAAAACCCACTTTCACCATGATTGCTATTGGTTTTCATGGTTTTTCGTGGGTTTGTGAAAGATATAATCCCGATATATTTTTAGCTTGGACAGCCATTGTCCAACCCTCCGTGCGAAAGTGGGGTCGTAATTAATAACAAATTATGACAACTAACGAACAACTCGAACTCGGATTCAACGGCACCCAGGCCCGCATTTTCGGCCGGCGGCGCGAATCGCGCGTGGCGCGGGCGCAATGGTGGTTCGCCCGGATGCGCGCTGCCGTGGCCGGCGCGATGGACTGGCCGGCATCCGGCCAGCCGCGCCCGGAACAGATCTGGATGCCCGGCGCCAACCGGGAATTGAACGTGTGACCCGGCCCCGGCCGCACCGGCCGGCGGAACGGGCGTGACTTGCGTGGTGGCGTCATTATGATTGACGCCACCACACATGAAAAAGTCATTGCTGCTTTTCGTCATTTCGTTTTTGGGGTTTGCGCTGCCGGCCGCCGAATCGCCGCGGCAGCAGCTTAACTTCAACCGCGAATGGAAATTCCAACTGGGCGACCCCGCCGGCGCGGCGGCGGTGGCGTTTGACGATGCGCCGTGGGACGACATCGGGCTGCCTCATTCCTTCAGCCAGCCGTATTTTGCGTCGCCGAAATTTTACATCGGTTACGGCTGGTATCGGAAACATTTTGCCGTGCCGGCAACTTGGGCCGGCCGGCGGCTGTCGCTGGAGTTCGATGGCGCGTTTCAGGCTGCGGAAATCTTCATCAACGGCCAGCGCCTCACGGAACACCTGGGCGGCTATACGGGGTTTTCCGTGGATATCACCGCGGCGGTAAAGACCGGCGACAACGTGGTGGCCGTGCGGCTCAACAACCTCTGGAACGCGCAGCTTGCGCCCCGCGCTGGTGAACATGTTTTCAGCGGCGGACTTTATCGCGATGTGCGGCTGGTTGTCACCGCGCCGCTGCACGTCGCCTGGTATGGCACGTTTGTCACCACGCCGGCGGTTTCGGCGGCGTCCGGCACGGTGAACGTGAAAACTGAAATCCACAACGACGCTGCGTCGCCAAAGGCTTGCGTGCTCCAGACTGACATTCTTGATCCCGCCGGCAAAATGGTCGCGCGCCTGACTTCCACGCAAACCGTCGCCGCCGGTATGGCGGTGATTTTCGATCAGACCAGCGCGCCGGTGGCCGCGCCGAAGCTCTGGCATCCCGACCATCCGTTTCTTTACACGGCAGTCAGCCAGGTGTTTGCGGACGGCGAAATTTCCGACCGGTTTGAAACGTCGTTTGGTTTCCGCTGGTTCAAGTGGACGGCGGACCAGGGGTTTTTTCTGAACGGTGAACATTTTTACTTCAAGGGTGCGGACGTGCATCAGGATCACGCCGGCTGGGGCGATGCCGTGGCCGACAGCGGCGTTTATCGCGACGTGAAGCTGGTGAAAGACGCGGGTTTTGATTTCATTCGCGGCTCGCATTATCCGCATCACCCGGACTTCGCGGCTGCCTGCGACCAATACGGTGTGCTCTTTTGGTCGGAGAATTGTTTCTGGGGCATGGGCGGTCGGGCCCCGGACGGCTATTGGAATGCCAGCGCCTATCCGATCAATCCGGCCGATGCACCGGGGTTTGAAGCCAGTGTCAAAGCCAGTTTGCGCGACATGATCCGCATTAACCGCAACCATCCTTCCATCGTCGCGTGGAGCATGTGCAACGAGGTTTTTTTCAGCGACAAAACCGTGTTGCCTCAGGTCCGGACGTTTTTGAAGGAATTGGTCGCGCTCACGCATGAACTCGACCCGACGCGCCCGGCCGGCATAGGCGGCTGCCAGCGCGGCCAACTGGACCAGCTCGGCGACATCGCCGGCTACAACGGCGACGGCGCGAAACTTTTCATCCTTCCCGGCATTCCAAACCTGGTCACCGAATACAGTTCTGTCCACGCCAACCGGCCCGGCGGCTTCGGGCCGGAGTGGGGTGATCTCGTGCGGGGACCGGGCGACCGGACCCAGCCGTATTTCTGGCGCTATCCCTGGCGCAGCGGCGAGGTGCTATGGTGCATGTTCGACCATGGCAGCATCGCCGGCGACGAGGGCCGCGATGGCGTGGTGGATTATTTCCGGCTGCCTAAGCGTGAGTGGTATTGGTATCGGAATGAATATCGGCACATTCCGCCGCCGGCGTGGCCCGTCGGCGGCACGCCCGCCGCCTTGAAAATCTCCGCCGACAAAACCACTTTGTCGGCGGCGGATGGCACCGACGATGCCCAGCTCATCGTGACCGTCGTGGATTCGGACGGCCACGCCTTGACCAATTCTCCGCCGGTGACGCTGACGGTTGAATCCGGCCCCGGCGAATTTCCGACCGGCCCGGCGATCACCTTCGCGCCGGATTCCGACATCGCCATTCGGGATGGCTCGGCGGCGATGGAATTTCGTTCCTATTATGCCGGCCCGACGGTCATCCGTGCCACCTCGCCCGGCTTGCCGGATGCGACCCTCACTCTCACGACTCTCGGCGCGCCGGCATTTATCCCCGGCCAAACGCCACCGGCCAAACCCCATCCTTACGTCCGGTTCGGCGGTTCCGGCCTCCGGTCGGCAGCCAAACCCGCCAACACCATTTTCGGTTTGAATAATCCCGTTCTCGCCAGCAGCGAAGCGGCCGATCACGCCGCATATTTTGCCAACGACGGCAGTGACACGACTGCCTGGCAGCCGAAAGCAGCGGACGCTAATCCGTGGTGGCAGGTGGACTTGGAACGCGCCGTGACCATGGCGCGGGTCAAACTGACTTTCCCGGCGGCCGGCAACTATCGCTATAAAATCGAAACCTCCACCGATGGCCAGCGCTGGACCTTGGCGATGGATGAATCCCAGTCCGTCAGCACCGACCAAATCCGAACTGAGATTTTCACCAAGCCCGTTAGTGGTCATCTGCTGCGTTTGACGTTTGCCGGTCCGCCCGCCGCGCTGGCTGAGGTGGAGATTTCCGGGCGGTTGACCGCCCAATGATTTTGCCCAAGCTTAATGGGGCGGCTTTCACCAGGCCATTCCGCTGACAACGTTTCAGCGGGTTCGGCATGTTGATCGGCCAGAGGCGATTCCGGCCACCGCTGTTTGTCGCGACGACGTGAAAGTTGTCACTCTTTGGGCGATTTGGGCAAATCCAAACAATGACGCCGGCGGTTTTTATTCGTCGCACCGGCCATAAATTGTCATTTGCTAAACTTACCTTTCTCTTTAGCAAGCACTCTTCCAGCCGTAGGCGCAAATAATGACGGTCCCGCTGATGTGCCCGGCGGCTTCCAATGTCTGTCCGGCGCATCATTTTGTTGGCACACGCCTTGCGGAAGCTGAAGCGTGAGTAAATTGTTGGATGAATGTCTGCCCGGTTGTCTGGGCATTGACGCGCAAAAAAACAGCCTCCCGGCGCTGGGGGCCGGCTGTCGCGTCGTGGATGAATTGAGCCTGCTGTTCGACATTTCCTACACGTTGGAAAGCAGCTTGGAACTGCGCGAAGTTATCCGGCCGGTGCTGTTGAAAATGGCCGAGGGACTGGGCATGAAGCGCGGTACTATTACCATTCTCAATCGCGCACAAGGCACCGCTAGCATCAGCGAGGCCGTCGGTTTGCCCACCGGCCAAAGCCAGCAGGAATACCTGCTCGCCTGCCACGAACTCGTGCAACAGGTCTTGGAATCCGGCCAGGCCATCGTCGTGCCGGACATTTCCAAGGAGTCGGTTTTGAAGACCCGCTGGCAGCAGGAACAGCAAGCGGATCCTACCTCTTTGTCGGCCGCCTACATTTGCGTGCCCATTAAGTTCGGCGAGGAGGTCATTGGCGCGTTGAGCGTGGAGCGCATCCTTGACGGCCGCGTGCGGCTTTCGTCGGATCGCCGGTTGCTGTCCCTCATCGCCAACGTCATCGCCCACACCGTCCATTTTCACCGGCTCGCGCAGGAAAAACTGGAATCGCTCCAGCGCGAAAATGAGCGGTTGCAGCAACAAATCCAGACCAGCTTCCGTCCGCCGAACATGATCGGCAATTCCGATGCGATGCGGTCGGTCTATCGCCATATCGAGCAGGTCGCCAACAGCGTGACAACCGTCCTGATTCGCGGCGAAAGTGGCGTCGGCAAAGAACTCATCGCCCGCGCCCTCCACGAACAAAGCCCGCGCAAAGGCAAAGCGTTCGTTAAATTTAACTGCGCCGCGCTGCCGGAATCCATCATCGAAAGCGAATTGTTTGGCCACGAAAAAGGCGCGTTCACCGGCGCCATCGCCATGCGCAAAGGCCGGTTTGAGGTCGCCGACGGCGGCACCATTTTCCTGGATGAAATCGGCGACATCTCGGCGGCCACGCAAGTCAAGCTGCTGCGCGTGTTGCAGGAGCGCGAGTTTGAGCGCGTCGGCGGTCACACGCCGATCAAGGCGGACGTGCGCATCCTCACCGCCACCAGCCGCAATCTGGAGGAGATGATCGAGCAGGAAAAATTCCGTGCCGATCTTTATTACCGGCTCAATGTGTTTCCGATTTATGCGCCGCCGCTGCGCGAGCGCAAGACCGACCTGCTGCTGCTCGCTGATTTTTTCGTGGAAAAGTATTCCCAGCTGAACCAGAAACCGGTCCGCCGCATTTCCACCGCCGCAATTGATCTGCTGATGAGTTACCACTGGCCCGGCAACGTGCGCGAGCTGGAAAATTGCATCGAGCGTTCCGTGCTGCTTGCGCCCGATAAGTCCATCGAGGCGCATCATCTGCCGCCAACCTTGCAGAAAAAGGATTCCTCCGAAAAATCATCCGCCGGCGGCACGCTGGATTCCGCCGTGTCCGCGCTGGAATTTGAAATGATCGTGGCCGAGCTCAAAACCTGCGACGGCAACATGGCTGCCGCCGCGCGCAAGCTCGGCCTCACCGAACGGCAGATGGGCCTGCGCGTAAAGCGGTTGGGCATTGATTTTAAACGCTTCCGGCGCGGGGAAACGGCGGTGGCATGATCCGGTGGCCGAATTTGCTGCCCGCTGAAATTTCGTTCCCGGCCAAGCGCCAGCGGGCCGGCGCTTCCCCAGCCGCTGCGCGCCTGCGCCGGCCGCAGAAAAATCCGGCCGTGGCCGGGAGTGCGGCGGCCCGCCGCGGCTTTTCTCCGAGGCCTGATAATTTTGCGTCCATGATTGCCAGAACCGGCATGCAAACTAACCCGTGGTTGCTGGATCGCGCCTTGGGTTCATTCCTCGGTCTCGCCATCGGCGACGCGTTGGGCGCGACGGTCGAATTCATGACGGCGCGCGAAATTGCCGCCCGATACCAAGTCCACCGGGAAATCATCGGCGGCGGCTGGTTGCGTTTGAAACCGGGGCGCGTGACCGATGACACTGAAATGGCCCTGGCGCTCGGCTCCGCCTTGATCGCCAGTAATGGCTGGAATTTGCGCGCCATCGCCGATGCGTTTGTCGCCTGGATGCGCGGCGGTCCGGTGGATATCGGCAATGCCTGCCGGCGCGGCCTCAGCCAGTATATTTCCAGCGGCACCCTGGGTGTTCCGCCCGCCGAGGAAAATGGCGGCAACGGTGCGGCCATGCGCAATCTGCCTACCGTGCTCGCCTCGCTGGCCGGCGACGAACTGCTCGTCCAGCGCAGCCTCGAACAGGCGCACCTCACGCACCACCATCCGCAATCCGATGCCGCCACCGTGGCCTTGGCCCGCATGACCCGGCGGCTGTTGCTCGAGGGCGGACAGGCCGCCTGCAATCAAATCGCCGACCGCCTGATTGCGCGGCAGCCGGCATTTGGATACAAACCGTGGCCCGGCCACACCAGCGGTTACATCGTGCATACGGTGCAAACGGTCTTTGACGGTTTTTTCAACACCGGCAGTTTTGAAGATTGTCTGGTGCGCGTGGTCAATCGCGGCGGCGATGCCGATACCGCCGGCGCGCTGGCCGGGCAGCTGGCCGGCGCGCTTTACGGGGTTCAGGGCATTCCCGTGCGCTGGCTGAAAAAGCTGGACCCGAAAGTCACCACCGCCATTTATCTCCAGACACAAAAGCTTCTCAACCTTTCCGCGCGGTGATATAAAGGCCGGAGCCGCCAACTGATCCATGCGCCCGCCGGAAAATTTATATCACCAGAACATCGCCGAGGATCATTCGCGCTCGTCCTGCTCGCTCAACCGCTGCAATCTCTCGCCGTGGATCATCGGCTCCGAGGAATTTCAGGCCAACCCGCTGCCGGTGGAAATTGACGGCGCGCGGACCACCGATGCCCGGCTGTTCCGCCGGCTGGACGAAATTGCCGATGCCGGGCAGCGCAGCCGGTTTTTTCATGACTACGTCTGCGTCAAATTCGGCCTCGACGAAAAAATCTCCCTGCATTCCGATGGCAAGCCGCATCCCATGCACGGCTATGTGCATTTTCTGCGTTCCTGGGGTGCGGATAGCAATGGTCACGCCGGCGCCGTGCTGAAATCCTGGGTGGAAAGCCGTTTCGGCCTGCTCGCCACCTATCACGATGGCCGGCTGGCCGACAATGCCAAGGCGCGTTCCGCCTTCACCTTGGACCGGATGCGCGGCTCCGCCAAATCCATTGGCGTGTTGATGCAGCTTGATTTGCTCTATACCTTTTGTCAGGACGAACTGCGCCGCCGCCATCCGGACAAACGCTGGCTGACCCTTTATCGCGGCACGCATGACCCCGAGGAATACGCCATCCACCCGCCGGCCGGCAGTCCCGCCGGCGGTTCCAAACGCCGCGCGCTGGTGCAGCTCAACAACCTCAGCTCTTTTTCCTCCGACCCGGAAGTCGCGTGGGAATTTGGCTCCAACGTCTGGGAAGTGGAAGTGCCGCTCGCGAAGATTGTTTTCTTCAGCGGCCTCCTGCCCAAGTCGCTGCTCAACGGCGAATCCGAACACCTTGTCCTCGGTGGCTATTACAATGTGCGCCCGCTGCTGTGCTGAAAGCGCCGGCTCAGCTACCTCTAGTCATATCTATGTTTTCTAATATCAGAGTGCTATTTTGTAAGTGGACGCCTTGGGAATCGCAGCTGCTTGCTGGATTGTCGCAGTCATTGGCAGAGCGACACCGGCCGATTTTGCGGGCGCAGTTGGCTGCCGTCACCAAGATACAGCGGATAGTCGGCTGGACGGAAATTGATTTTTATGTGATGAAGCAGGGTCGTGTTTGCTGGGATTTCGTGCCCTGTTTCGAGGACGCGAGTGAGTTTCGACTCGCCCGAGCGCGGACTGTTTGTGCTGGCGTCACTGTCGAGTCGGAGTTGACTTGCCTCAGCGGTCATTTGTTTTGTATTGAGAGTGATGTTGCCGTCAAGCCCATCGCATTTCGAACTGATGTTAAAGTTCAGATTTATGAGGTTGATAGCCGGTATGCCTGAGTCGCCGTCGCCCTGCCGTTGGCGCTTGCCGTTCCAAGGTTCCCCTCGTGATTCGGCGGTGGCTTCTTTCGTTGTCGAAATTCACGCGCTTTAAGTATGGCCACTCAAAAACTCGCGGACGGCACAGTTCACAAGTTGCCTTCAGATTTCCGAAAGGCCATCCAGTTGGACGCCACAGCCACGAACCTTTGGTCCGGTCTTACCCCGCTGGCGCGTAACGAGTGGATCTGTTGGGTCACCTCAGCCAAACAAGCAGCCACGAGAAAGCGCCGGATCAAGGTTGGAATAGATAAAATGCATGGTGGCCTGCGCCGGCCGTGTTGTTGGCCCGGCTGCCCGCACCGCTAAACTTTCGGGTTCGCTCTATATCCCAATGAACCAACCGCCTAAAAAAAGCCCTTTTTTAAGATTGGTACTAACCAATTTATAAACCGAGGAAGGGGACAACCGGTAGGGTTTCACCCCATGGCTTCCGCCGGTCTTCTGGGCGAAAATATGCCCATGAAAAGTAAAACCTTTCTGATCGCATTCCTTTCCGCGGCTACCATTGTGGTGGGCTGCGACCGGGAAAAAACCACCGCGCAACAGCTCGACTCGGTCAAAACCGAAACGAAGCAGGCCGCCCAAGACATGAAGAATTACACCTTTGCCCAGAAAGATGAATTCGTCAAAACCATGCAGGGCCAGTTGACCGCGCTGAATCTTGACCTGGATAAACTTTCGGCAAAAATTGACAGCTCCAGCGACGCGGTCAAGGCCGAAGCCAAACCCAAGCTGCAAGCCTTGCGCGACCAGGCGGCCAAGTTGAATCAGCAACTCGCCGATGCCGCGAACGCCACGGAAACCACCTGGGACGTCGTCAAAGCCGATTCTCAAAAATCCTATGACGCGCTCGCGAGTAGCTTCACGGACGCCCGCCAGTGGGTCAGCGATAAAATCGCGCCTTGAACGGTAGGGTTACACCCCATAGCCAAAAACCGGAGCCACCGGCAAAGTATTGTCAGTGCTAAAAAACAACCAACCAAAAAACGAAAGAAATAAAATGAAACCATTATTCCCCTTAACGCTCGCCGCCGTGGTGAGCACTATGTTAGTCAGCGGTTCTACCTTGCAGGCGGCCGGCACGGATGACCGCATCGAGTCGTCCGCCGCCAGCTCCTACAACTTCAAAACCACCCTCAAAGATGATTCCATCAAAACGGATTCCAAGGATGGCATTGTGACCTTGACCGGCTCCGTTGCGGAAGCCTCCCATAAATCCCTGGCCGAAGACACCGTGGCGAGTCTGCCCGGCGTTCACAGTGTGGACAATCAACTGGTGGTCAGCGGCGATCAGCCCGCGGAACATTCCGATTCCTGGATCACCACCAAGGTGAAAACCGCGCTGTTGTTCCATCGCAACGTCAGTGCCACCGGCACCACGGTATATACCAGGGACGGCGTCGTCACCTTGCAAGGTGTGGCGGACAGCGTGGCGGAAAAGGAATTGACCACCGAATACGCCAAGGACATTGACAACGTAAAATCGGTCAACAACGAAATGACGATTGCCCAGACGCCGGCCATGGCGAGCGAAACCACGGGCGACAAGATTGACGACGCGTCCATCACGGCGCAGGTCAAGTCCTCGTTGCTGTCGCATCATTCAACCAGCGCCATCCATACCGGAATTTCAACGACGGCTGGCGTTGTCACCGTGACCGGCGTGGCCAAAAACGATGCTGAAAAAAGCCTCGTCACCAAGCTTGCCACCGACATCAACGGCGTGATCAGCGTGGTCAACAACATGACTATCGCCGTCCCCGTGGCCAAGGATTAACTAGCTCAACCCAGGTCGGCGGGCGCGCAGCGTGCCCGCCGGCCAACCTGCCAAAATTTATGTTATACACGATTGCGATGGTGCTCCTGATTCTCTGGCTGCTCGGGCTGGTGTCCGGCACTACCATGGGCGGCTTCATTCATGTCCTCCTGGTAATCGCCATTGTCATGATTTTGCTCCGGTTGATCTCGGGTCGAAAAGTTTTATGAATACAAAAACCATCTTATCCGTACTGCTCATCACGCTGGGCATTGTGGTGCTCGCCTATTCCGGCTTGAGCTTTACGACGCCCGGCCGGCCCATTGAGTTTCTGGGTATGCACATTGCGACCACGGATAACCATTTTATTTCGCCGGCGGTCGGCGCCCTCGCGCTGGTCGGCGGTATCGTGCTGCTGCTGGTAAAACCCAAAAGCGTCTGATGAATAAAAACTCTGCCTCCGTGGCCGGCTCGGTTTTTCAACGCCTGCGGCCCTTGAAATGGAACGAGCGGGTTTGTCGCGGCGACTTCGTCGCGGATGGCAAGCAAGGCTTCGAACCCTGGGTTGGACCGAGCGGCTTCCGCGCCGATGCCTTTGTGAAGCAAATTTACCGGAAGCTGCGCCGCCGACCGGCGGGAGCCAAGCAGCCCTCGTGAATTTTCTCAAACACATTGGCTCGGCCATCGGCCAACTGATCAAACAAATTTGCCAACTCCCTCAAGCCATTGCGAATATCACCCGCCAGCGCCAGCAGCGCATGGTCTTGAACGAACAGGAAGCCGAACGGCTCGACCGGATTCGCCACCCGGAAAAATATCGCGGAAAGTGATTCTGTTTTCATTTATGCCCGATCTGTTTCTCACAGCCGGGACGATAACAGTTTAGCCACCAGCCGCCGGCATTCCTCCCGCCGCTGATGGAGCTTTTGGTAATAAACCACTCGCAAGCCGGTGAAGGCCAGCAGGCTGATCAACGCTCCCAGGCCCACCGCACAAATGAGGTTCAGCAGCAGCGGCGGGGTGTTGTAGGGAAAATTGTCTCCCAAAACCGCGCCATATCCCAGTCCCGCCACGGCCAGTGCCGTCAATCCCGCCGTGAGCCACACCGCCCGGCGCACGCTGCGCAAGTCGCGCTGGATCTCGGTGAGTTTGGCCGCCAACTGGCGACGCTCCAGGTTGTCATCGTAAAGCAGGCATTCCTTCAAAAACTCGGTGTGTTTTTGGTGCTCGCTCATGGTGGTTAGGATTTTGCCTTGGCTGCCAGGCCGGGCGTGATCCGCCGCCCTTCGGCCGACCTGATTTGCGGCGCGGAAAATGGTTTCATGACTCTGGCCCTTCCTTCGGGCACGGCTTTTTCCTTAAAGTCATACCTAATGATTTCAGGGCTGATGTCTTCACGGCGGCGGCGCCTTCGCGCAGATTCCGCTTCAGGCCTTGAAAATGGAAGCGCGCGGCTGCGGGATGATGACAAAGGCATTCCAAGTGCAGCACCGCCCGGCCCAGCGGGGTCCGGGAGAAATTCTCGGCGCTGATGCGTAATGGCTCCTCCGGCTCCGTGCCGTCGCAGTTTTGCGGCCGCAGTGGTTTCCGCCGGCTTGGTGGCAGTTGGGTTGTTTTCAAGCGAGGCACATTACGCGCGGAAACATCCGTTTGCCATGGGGTATTCACCCCATGGTCAAATCGGAGAAATTATCCGATGCTGGTTGGGTTGAGCCGCTCGCCGGCCCGAAATTAAGCTTTTCGCGCCGCCCGCTCGCCGCCTGCCTGAAAATATGAAGCAAAAATTAACCCGGTTGTCCCAGCGCTATCTTACGGCGTTGCGCAAACATTTGCAGCCGGGCGCTCGCGACGGTTTGTCGCCGGCCTTGCGGCTGGGGCGGCAGGCGGTTGACCTCGGTCTGGAAACGCTGGGCCTGGCGCGGATACACGAGCGCGCGGTCGCCAAGCTGGAACTGGCCGGCAGTAAAAACGGGTTTATCAAGCAAGCGGAGATTTTTTTTGCCGAGGCCCTCGTCCCGATTGTGCAGAAGCACCGCACCGCCCGGCAGACGCAGATTCAGTTGGATAAGCTGACGGCCACGCTGGGCCGGCGCACGGAGGAGCTGGCTGTTTCTAACCGCCAGCTCGCCCGGGGCGTCGTCCGCCGCAAGGTCATGGAAGATGCCTCCGCCGAACGCGGCCAGCACCATCAAAAAGCGCTGGAGGAATCGCTCGCGCTGCAAAAGCGCCTCCGGCAGTTGACGCACCGCGTGATCGTGGTGCAGGAAAACGAGCGAAAAAAAATCAGCCTGGAGCTGCAGGACGAAATCGCCCAGACGCTGCTGGGCATCAATGTCCGGCTGCTCTCGTTGAAGCAGCAGGCCCGGCATAGCAGCAAGGGTTTCAAGAATGAAATCGCCAGCACCCGGCGTTTGGTGGTAGCATCGGCCAGGTCCGTGCGCCGGGTCGCGCGGGAAATTGGCTATCGTCCGCAAACCTAAGGTGATTCCCCCGAATCTCTCATTGCCGTCATAACCATGAAGCAAATATCCAATTCGAAACGCCCGCTCACGGAGGCCGATGCGCGGCTCAAGAACATGGAGGCCTTTCGGGCAAGTGAAATCCGCTACCGCCGCCTCTTCGAAACGGCGCACGACGGCGTCCTCCTCCTTGACCCCGCCACCCGCAAAATCACGGACGCCAATCCGTTCATGACCAAACTGCTGGGTTACTCGCATGACCAGTTGGTCGGCAAGGAACTGTTTGAAATCGGCCTGCTCAAGGATGAAGTCGCCAGTAAAGAAATGTTCCGGCGACTCAAGCGCAAGCACGAGGTCCGCTACGAGGACCTGCCTTTGGAAAGCCGGAGCGGCCGGCATCAGGAAGTCGAAGTGGTGGCCAACCTCTATCAGGAAGATGGCCACGCCGTCATCCAATGCAACATCCGCGACATTACCGATCGCAAGGCGGCGGAAAACCGGCTCCGCGCGAGCGAGGAACGCTACCGCATCCTGTTCGAATCCGGCCCCGTGGCTGTCTTTGCCTGCGATGTCAATGGTGCCATCCAGAATTTCAACCAGCGCGCCGTGGAGTTGTGGGGGCGCAAGCCGGTGGCTGGCACCGGCAGCGCCCGGTATTCCGGCGCCTTAAAGCTGTTCCGTCCTGACGGCCGTTTCCTGCGGCCCGTGCAGAATCCCATGGCCGAGGTGTTGCGCGGAAATAAAACGGAGGTGCGCGACCGGGAAGTGATCATTGAACGGCCCGATAAAACGCGGATCAACGTCATCGTGAACGTCCGTCCGTTGAAAAGCGAACGCGGAGAAGTAACCGGCGCGATCAACTGCTTTTACGACATCACGGAGCGCCAGACCGCGGCGGAAACTCAGCGCCGCATCGAGGTGCTGGCCACCTCCAACCAGGAATTGAGCCTGGAGATCGCCCAGCGCAAGGCGGTGGAGGTGGCGCTCAAGAAAAGCGAGCGCCATTACACCCAGTTGCTCGAAAAGTCGGATCTCATGCAGGAACAGTTGCGGCAGTTGTCCCGCCAGATTCTCTCCACCCAGGAAGAGGAACGCCGCGAAATCAGCCGCGAGTTGCACGATGTCATCGCCCAAACCCTGACCGGCATCAATGTCCGGCTGGCCGCGCTGGCCAAGGAGGCTTCGATCAACACTACCGGCCTCGATCGCAATATTGCCCGCACCCAAAAGCTGGTGGAACATTCCGTGGATATCGTCCACCGCTTCGCCCGCGAGCTGCGCCCGGCGGTGTTGGACGACCTCGGCCTGATCCCCGCGCTCCATACCTTTGTGAAAGATTTCTCCCGGCGCACGCGCATCCACGTCGAATTAAAGGCGTTTGCCGGCGTGGAGCAGCTGGACATCGCCAAGCGCACGGTGCTCTTTCGCGTGGCGCAGGAGGCGCTCACGAATGTGGACCGCCATGCCAAGGCCACCCAGGTGGAAGTGAACATCCTGAAAACGCCCAAAGGCATCGGCATGAATATCCGTGACAATGGCAAATCGTTTCAGGTGGACCGCACCTTGAACGCCAATGCCGGCAAACGGCTCGGCCTGCTCGGCATGCGGGAGCGCGTCGAGATGGTTGGTGGCACCTTTCGGGTCGAATCCACCCCCGGCCATGGCACCACCGTCCAGATCGAAATGCCTGCCGCCAAATTTCGGGGGGCAGAAAAAAACCTTAATACCAAAGCTTGAATGATTGTGAGATATCTAAAAAAACACCGGCCAACAGGTGGAGCGCGTCACTCCCAATGCGCCGTAGCGGTCAACCAGTATATTATTCTGAAGGCCAGCGGCGGCCAGAGGATTGCCAGCCCGACCGATCAAACCAATTCACTTTTGGCCTGGTTATGAAACAAATCATTTTCCTGCTGGCGCTGCTCGCCGTCTTTGGGGGCACCGTTTTCGCCGCGCCGGCGGCGACCAACTCGGCGGCGGCTGATCGGGCGCTCCTGATTGATCCTAGCTCCATGGCGGTGGCGGCGGGCCGGGCCACGCTGATCATCGGCGCGCTCCAGCGCACGAACGGCGTCTATTCCGGCAGTTACAAGCTGAAGGTGTTTCCCTATTTTTTGAAAAATGACCAGGGCCGGCTGGCCATCGTCGTTTCGGATGAAACGCTGGCGAAGGTCAACCAGGGTAAAATTGCGGCGATCACCGGCACCGCCATCACCGCCAAAAATGGCAAGAGCCGATTCATCGAGGCCACCGCCACGCCGACGGATGGCAATCACGGCAAACTCAAGCTGTGGTTCACCGCCGGCGGTCGGAAAATGATTTTCACGCCGGCCTATCATTTCGCGGGGAAAGCAATGGCGGCGGTTCAGCCGCCCGCTGCGGCCATCCGCCTCGCTGGCAACGGTACCAACCGGCTTTCCGACGCGCTCCCGGAAGTCGTGAGCGCCACCAACAATCTATGAAAAAAATCACTGTTCTGCTCGCCGAAGACCACATGATCGTGCGCGAAGGGTTTCGCAAAATGCTGGATCTGGAAGCGGACATAGAAGTCGTCGGCGAAGCCCAGGATGGCCGCCAGGCCGTGGCGCTCGTTAAAAAACTGCTGCCCGCCGTGGTGCTCATGGATATCGCCATGCCGCATCTCAACGGGCTGGAAGCCACCCGGCAGATTCTCAAGGCGGTGCCCGCCACCAGGGTGCTCATGCTTTCTGCGCATAGCGACGATGCGTATGTCCAAAACGCCACCGAGTCTGGCGCGGTGGGCTTTCTGCTGAAACAGACTTCCGCGCACGACGTCTGCCGCGCCATCCGGGAAGTTAATGCGGGGAAAACTTTTTTCAGCCCCTCCATCGCCAAGCATTTTCACCGGCTCAATCCGCTCCTGCCCAGCCGCGCCGGCACGCTCAACTCCAAAGTGGCGCAATTGACCTCGCGCGAGATGGAAGTGCTGCAGCTCATCGCCGAAGGCAAAGCCAACAAGGAAACCGCGGGTGAACTCGGCATCGGCATCAAGACCGTGGAGAAACACCGCGAGCATCTCATGGAAAAGCTGGACATCCACGACACCGCCGGTCTCACGCGCTACGCCATCAGCGCCGGCATCATCGAGAGCAGCGTGCAGTTGACCATTATCTAAAATGAGCTGGACCCCGCTAAATCTTACCGTCCGCGTTGGCTGCCATCTCACTTATCAAACCACCGTGCAGACGGCCGTTTTGTTCGTGCTCAAGCCCCGGCTCGAAGGCCGGGTGCTGGTGACGCAGGAACGGCTTTCCTTCGGCATCGGTTTGCCGTCGTATGAATTTCAGGACAGCCACGGCAATATCACCTACCGCTCCACGTTCATGCCGGGCCGCAACGAAATCCGTCACGACGCGTTGGTCGCTGTTTCTTCGCTGCCGGACAGCCGGCAGATCATCGGCCCCATTGTGCCCGTGGGCCAGTTGCCGCATGAATTGTTGCGCTACACTCTGCCCAGCCGCTATTGCGATTCCGATAAACTGCTGAATTTTGCCTGGAACCAGTTTGGCCAGATCCCCCACGGCCTGCCGCGCGTCCAAGCCATCTGCGACTGGGTTCACAATAATATTGAATACCGCTTCGGTTCCGGGCGGCCCGATCTTTCCGCCTCGGAAGTGATCGCCCGCCGGCATGGTGTCTGCCGCGATTTTGCGCACTCGGTCATTGCGCTCTGCCGCGCCTTCAACCTGCCCGCCCGCTACGTCACCGGCCATTTGCCGGATATCGGCTGCGTTGATCCCGGCACGCCGATGGATTTTCATGCCTATTGTGAAGTCTATCTTGGCCAGGAATGGCTCACCTTCGATGCGCGCTTCAACACTCAGCGCATCGGCCGCGTAAAAGTCGCGCACGGGTCGGACGCCGTGGACGGCGCGTTTGCCACCATTTATGGCGAAGCCACGCTGACGCATTTTCAGGTCTGGGCCTATCAGGTGAATCCGCAGCAAGTTTCCGTGGGCGATCCGGTTGATCTGTCCAAACGGTTGGATGGCAATCAAATCGTGCGCGTCACCTGGTAGCACCGGAATGGATTGCCCGCCGCTGCCGCCGGCAGTTCCTGAACGTATAATGTCGCCGCTGAAACTTGCACCACCTGTTTCACCATGACTGAAAACAGCCTCGCCTTCTGGATGACTTTGGGCGGCACCATCTGCTGGGGCATATGCTTCTGGTGGATGCGCCGGCTTTCCGTCAAACAAAACACCCTGCTGGATCAATTGCGCGAGCAGGGCAAACGCATCGAAAAATTATCGAAGATCGAACACGACCTCATCAAGGAAGTGCATCCGCAAGTCAACGAGATCAAGGTGGGCATGGATGAAATGATCGCCGTGGTGAAGGAAAATTCGGAAAATAGCGCCACCGGCGCCAAAAAGAAGGGGCATTAGCGCATTGCTGGAAATGCTGCCAAACGGGGAGAATGGGGGTGAGGGGTCTGACCATCTGCCGTCTGCCAATCTTATCAAACCTTGTAGCCGCCGACGTGAGGAGGCTCATCCTGTATCCGCACTCAGCATTGCCGCCTTCGCACGAAATATACCAAACCCTAAATTCCATCCCAACGAGCTGACGCTAACAAAAGCTATTCCCGCATCCAGCTGCCACCTATCTGCCATCTCCCATCTGCTATCTGCTATCTGCTATCTGCTATCTGCTATCTGCTATCTGCCTCAGATTTATAAAAAATTCACTTGACACAAATGTATATATAAATTAATCATACAACATGTTCGCCGGCCTCTGTCGTCGGGCGCCGGCCATTGGGGAAATGCCGGGCCGGCTTTGGGTGGGGTTTTCCCTGCGCCGGGCGTCGCTGTTCTTTGACATCTTGATTTTGTCGCGCACCGTTCCGGGCTGCCCGGGCGAAGCTTGCTCCGCTTCGCCCGGCAACCTGGAAATCCTCAAAATTTCATTTTTCGGTCATCTTTAGTCATCTTTGGTCACTTTCACCAGCCGTTGGCCCGCGCCTATTTGTAGCTCGCCGAGCGCAAGGCGGCGAAGACGAAAGATTGTTTTCCTTCGGTTTTCTTCGCCTCCTTCGAGCGACAATATAAATTCTTTAAAACCATACCCTTACCCACAAAAGCCAAAAAAAACAGCCTCCAGCAACCAGCATTTCGGGTAATCTTTGGTAATCTCTGGTAATCTGCACCTGCCGTTGGCCCGCGCCATATTTCACTTGTTTGCCATCGGTTTGGCGCAGTTTCCTACTGAAACTTTACCCCCTCCAAAAATGAAAAAGGGTAAAGAAAAGGTAAAATTCCGGATGCTCTATCAACCACTTACAAAAGTTTGTTCGCTGGCTGGTAAAGAAAAAAAGTTTGGTAGTGGCCTATATCCGTTCTTAGCAATCACCCAGGGCGCCGATGACTTTGTGCCTTGGTGTCTTGGTGGTTAAAAAACCAGCCATCCTTGCCCCGGTCGCCCACCCGCACCGAGTTCGGGATGCCGCCGAGGGCGATGACGGTGGAGTGCGGCCGTCCCCGGCCGCTGCAATGTCTTAACGGCTGCGTGCTCCAGTCAATCCGATGACGGTTTACAAGAGCACGTTGCTGCGCCCGGTGACGGGCGCACTCCGGCAGGTCGGGTATGACGAAGCCGCCAACGAAAGATTTAATCCGATTCTACTTGCTAATGCAGTTTATTTTTTAGCTAATGGGTTTCATTCAGAGGCCAAAAACCTGCCTGAACTTCCAAAAACCCAAACCACTATGAAAAATAAGCTGCATTGTTTTTTAATCCTGCTGGCTCTGCTCGCCGGCCTCCACCAAGCCCGCGCCCAAGGCACGACGGCGTTCACCTACCAAGGCCAGCTCCACGACGTCGGCACGAACGCCAACGGCACTTACACGATGATTTTCAAATTGTATGATACCGTCAGCACTGGCAATCAAATTGGCAGCGGCATTACAAACACGCCAACTCTTGCCAACGGACTTTTCACGGTGAATCTGGATTTCGGTGCGGGTGCATTTAACGGCAGTGCCCGCTGGCTGGACATCACCGTTACCAACGGAGGAGTGACACAGGAGCTTTCACCGCGCGTGCAGGTCTTGCCCGCGCCGTATGCCCAATTTGCGGCAGTCGCAGCCACGGTGACGAATGGAGGGATCATGAATGCGCAACTGGCCGGCAATGCTGTGAACGCAACCAATGTTGCCAGCGGTCAAGTCGTCAAGAGTCTAAATGGTCTAAAAGATTTAGTATCGCTTGCGGCGGGAGCGAATGTGACTTTGACCACCAATGGCCAGACATTGACCATTGCCAGCGCGGGCGGAAGTTCGGGCGGAACAAATTATATTCCAAACCTGACATATTTTCAAGCGAACGGAACGTTCGTTGTTCCGGCGGGTGTGTCAAGAATACTGGTTGAGATGTGGGGTGGCGGCGGTGGCGGCGGCGGTGGTTTCAGCAATAACTGCGGAAGCATAACAGGTGGTGGCGGTGGCGGTGGCGCATATGCCAAATGGATATTTAACGTCACTCCGGGAACAAGTTATCCGGTCACTGTTGGAACCGGCGGTTCTGGGGCGGTAAACAATACCGGCAATAATGGTGGCAACGGTGGTACAACCAGTTTGGGAGCTTTGATAATCGCTGGAGGTGGCAACGGTGGCGGTGGCGCACCCAATCCTTGCACCAGCAGTAATTGTGGTGGAAATGCAGGGCAAGGCGGCGACTCAGGTAGCGGTTATTTCGGTGTAAGTGGTGGAGTTGGCGAAAGCGGTTGCTCGGACGCCATCGGTGGAACCGGTGGGGGCGGCGGCGGAGCAGGTGGTCAAGGTCACGGAGGTGCGGATGGCAACGGCCCCGGCGGCGGCGGCGGCGGCATGGATGCTTACAACACAACGCAAAATCATGGCGGTGCCGGCGCAAATGGTTTGATTCTTATTTATTACTGATAAAATCTGGGCCGTATTACTGCCATGAAACTGCCATGAAACTTTTCATTTTATTCCTGCTCGTTTCTATTTCAGGAACGACCTTCGCGCAAAGCAGCAGTCGCTTTACAATCACGCGCAGCGTTGTTGCGGGCGGCGGCACGACGTTCAGCAGCAGCGCGCGGTTTCAATTGGGCAGCACCATCGCCCAGCCGCTGGCCGCCGTGCCCAGCAGCGCCCGGTTTTCCATTCAAGGCGGCTTTTGGATTCAATCTGCGCCCATCTTCTTTGCGCCCACGCAAGTGGGCACCAATTTCCTGGTATCCATCCAGTCCGAACTGGGCCAGACCTACACGGTGCAATACCTGAACGCGCTCGGTTCCACCTGGCAGAACCTGACCACCGTGCCGGGCAACGGCAACATTATCACCGTGACCAACGCCGCCCTCGGCATCCCGCAACGCTTTTACCGGCTGACGCAACAATGATTAATCGTTGTCTTGATGACTAAACACAAAAAAGGGAGAGATATGAAATCTAAAACCGCCCTTGGCGGACTTTCCATTGTGGCGATCTTACTGTTCGGCGCTTTCAGCAGCCCAGCTCCCATCATAATTCAAGATGCCCTGACCAGTATTGTCATCAGTCCGACCAACGCCGTGATCGTCGCCGGCTCCAACGAAGTTTTTACTGCGACCGGATACCCCGGGGGAATCAGTCTCACCGCCACCAACGGTCTGGTTTGGAGCAGCGGCAATCCCAGCGTGGCCACGATCAACACCAACGGTGTGGCCACCTTCCTGACCGACGGCACCACGATGATCACCGCCACCGATGGCTCCATCAGCACCAACACGACTTTGACCGTCCAGGTTCCCTTGGTCGCTCAGACCAACAAATATCTGTTCACCGGTTCGGAGACAATTATCACTCTGCCCCCCGGCACTTATTTCATCACTGCCTATGGCGCTCAGGGCGGCTACGGACAACAGGGCGGCGGCGGACTTGGAGCTGAAATGATGGCTCAGTTTTACTTTCCCACCTCCACCACGCTCACCTTGCTGGTGGGCGGCGGCGGAGTCGGCGAATCCCTCGACAGCGGCGGCGGCGGCGGCGGCAGCTTCGTGGTCAATGGCACCACACCGGTGCTCATCGCCGGCGGCGGCGGCGGCGGCAGCGTATATGGTGGTGGCTACAACGGCAACATCAACACTGCCGGTGTCATTGGCGGCGGCCTCGGCTACTGCACCCCTGGCCTCGGCGGCACCAACGGCAATGGTGGCGGTAACGGCAGCGATGGCGGTGGTGGCGGCGGCTTTTACAGCGGCGGTGGCACCAACACCGGCTACAGCTTCGGTGGCGGCGGTGCCAGCTTCCTCAGCGGCGGTGCCGGCGGCATCGGCGGCTTCAGCCAAAATGGCCCCTCCGGCAGTGGTGGCTACGGTGGCGGCGGCGGTGCCGGCTTCTACGGTGGCGGCGGCGGCGGCTACAGCGGCGGCGGCGGCGCCTGTTACGAGGGCGGTGGCGGCGGCGGTTCCTTCATCGCCGCAACTGCCATCACCACGCTCACCGAGATTGCCGGTATTGCCAGCCCCGACAACTCACCCAATGGCGAAATTATTATTACGGTTATTACTCCGGCCCCCGCGACCCTGACCAATATCGTCATCAGCCCGGCGAGCCCCGTCATTGGCGTCGGCACCAACGAAGCTTTTGCCTCAACCGGATATTTCTCCGACGGTTCGTTGAGCGGTCTTGCCGCAACCAACGGTCTGTTTTGGAGCAGCAGCAATCCCGGCGTGGCCACCATCAACACCAACGGCGTGGCCACGGGCCTGACCGTCGGTTCCACGGTAATCACCGCCACCGACGGCAGCGTCAGCAACAACACGACTTTGACAGTCAACAAGGCCACGCCAACCATCACCGCATTGCCGGTTGCCAGCACCATCAGCTACGGTCAGACTCTGGCTAGTTCCACCCTCAGCGGCGGAGCGGGCTCGGTGGCGGGCAGTTTCGCTTTCACCACGCCGACCCTCGCGCCGAATGCGGGCATCACCAATGTGTCGGTGACCTTCACGCCGACCGACATCAACGATTACAACCCTGCCACCACCAATGTAAGCGTGACGGTCAACCAAGCGAATCCAGTGGTGACATGGACGAATCCCGCAGCTATTATTTACGGCGTTGCCTTGGGCGCGAATCAATTGAACGCCGTCACCGGCATCCCCGGCACCTTCGCCTATACCCCGACGGCGGGGACGGTGTTAAACATGGGAACCAATACCTTGACGGCGGTATTTACGCCCACGAGCACCGTTAATTACACCAGCGTCACCGGCACCGTCAGCCAGGTGGTTCTTCCCGCGATGCTGACGGTCACCGCCAGCAATGCTTCGCGGGCATACGGAACGACGAATCCCGTTTTCAGTGGAACCATCATCGGGCTCCAGAATGGAGACATTATCTCGGCCACCTATGCCACCACGGCCACAGCCGGAAGTCCGGCGGGCACATATACGATCATTCCCACCTTGGTTGATCTCAACGGACGGTTGGTGAACTACACAGTGACGACCAATGACGGCACTCTGACCGTCCAGGTTTCCTTTATCGCCCAGACCAACAAATATCTGTTCACCGGGTCGGAGACGAATATCACTTTACCCCCCGGCACGTATAATATAACTGCCTACGGTGCCCAAGGCGGCTACGGGCACTACGGATCTTCCGCCGGCCTCGGAGCTGAAATGGAAGGCCAATTTGTCTTCACCGGGGCTACCACCCTGACCGTTCTGGTTGGTGGCGGCGGCAACGGCAACGCCAATAGCTCCGGCGGGGGCGGGGGCGGCAGCTTCGTTGTGAACGGCAGCATACCACTGGTCATCGCTGGCGGCGGCGGGGGCGGCGGCCTTGGTGCTGGCAATTCCGGCGTTACCAATGCCAACGGCGGCGGCGGCGGCGCTGGCGGCAACGGCTGCTGCTGCTGCAACGGCGGCGGGGGCGGCGGCTTTTACAGTAGCGGCCTCAACGGTGTCTACGAAGTAAGCGGCGGCGGCGGCGGCAGTTTCCTTAGCGGCGGCACTCCCGGCATCGGCACACAAACTAGCAACAGCGAAGGCGGCGGCAGCGGCGGCTACGGCGGCGGCGGCGGCGGCGGCGGCACTGGCGGCGGCGGTGGTGGTGGCGGGGGCGGCGGCTACAGCGGTGGCGGCGGCGGCAGCGAACTCGGTGGCGGCGGCGGCGGCGGTTCCATCATTGCCTCATCGGCTATAACAAATCTTGCCGAGGTTTCCAACATTGCCAGTCCTGATGGCTCACCCAATGGTGAGATTATTATAGCCTCGGTTTACACGGGTCCTGTCATTACGACGAATCCAGCCAGCGCGAGCGTTTTGATCGGGGGCAGCGCGACGTTCTCGGCGAGCGTTTCCGGCACGGCACCGTTCACCTTTCAATGGGCGTTGAACGGAAACAGCCTTGCCGGCGGCACCAACCTCATGCTGTCGCTGACAAATGTGACTTTCGCCAACGCCGGCAGCTACACGTTCTCCGTCACCAACGCCGCCGGCGGGGTCACCAGCCGGTCGGCCACTTTGACGGTCCAGCCCATTATGCAGAACGGCGGCTTTGAAACGGGAACCTTCGCCAACTGGAACCTCTCCGGGAATACCGCCTATCTGTCTATCTCAACCAAATCGGGTTACGCCCATTCCGGAAGTTATGGCGTGCAAGCGGGGCCGGCTGGCGCAATGGGTTCCTTGTCCCAAACATTCCCCACCATTCCGGGTCAGCCTTACTTGCTCTCGCTCTGGCTGGACAGCCCGGATGGCGACGGGCCGAATGAATTCAGGGTGTCATGGAACGGGACCACCGTGTTCGACGGCGTCAACCTGGGTGCCATCGGCTGGACAAATTTGCAATTCAACGTGGGCGCTACATCCGCCAGTTCCCAGCTTACCATCAGCCTCCGCAACGACCCCTCCTATTTTGGGCTGGATGACATCAGCATTACTCCAATTTATTCAGTGCCGCCGCAAATTGCCCAGCAGCCCACAAACCAGACTTTGATCATCGGCAACGCCGCCAGTTTCAATGCAGTGGCCATTGGCACGCCGCCCTTGAATTACCAATGGTATTTCAACAACGCCCTCGACAGCGGAGCCACCAACACGATTTTGACGCTCGCACCGGCCATTACCAACGAGGCGGGCTATTATCAACTGGAAGTGACCAATCTTTATGGCAGCGCGACCAGCGCGCCGGTCGAGCTGACCGTGTTGGTGCAACCCAATGTCTATGCCTTTGCGATGGGTGGAAATGGGGCGTTCACCCTCAACCTTGCGTCCACGCCGGGAAGCACTAACCGCCTGTGGACTTCAACCAACCTGATCACCTGGCAGGCTCTAGCGACAAACACGGCAGGATCAACCGGTCTATTCCAGTTTCTAGATACAAACACCTCCGGTTTGAAAATGAAGTTTTACCGGCTTTCAATCCCTTGAGGCACAAAGCAGATTGGTGGGGTTGACCGCCATTATCCTGACTTTCTCATCAGGGAAAGAATTGTAATGGACACCTGACTGGTGTTTTGACTCTTCCCAATTCCAACTCGCCGCAGACAAACGTTGTTGGAATCTTCTTTATGCCAGCTTCTTGGTCATGTGTTTGTCGAGGATTTCCAGCCCGGTCAGGGCGACGCTGACTTTGTGGCTGCGCTTGAAGAACGCTTCGATCTCCGGCAACGCGTCCGACGAATAATCGGACGACCCGAAGAAGCTTTTCTCGCAATCCTCGTGCATCGTCATGGATTTAAAGGCGTCAATATTCGGGCGGGCGGCTTTTTTTATTTGAATTGAATCATTCTGTAATTTTCTTTCCCTCGCGATCTGGCAATCCGGTTGCATGGAGAATTACCGACGTCACTTCTCCTTGGTCATTTTTGATGAAAGTCAGTTGCGCCATCTCCATGGCATTGAAGAAAGTCGTTGACGATTCAGGAAAGATTTCTTCAGCAAATTGTCCCGTGACCTGACTGATGAGCGCATCTCCATTGCGTTTGATGGTGAGGGTCATTTTGCCGGGCCGGTTGGTTTCCGAGGCAAATGAATATTTTCCCGCATAGGAATCATAAATCCCCGGATTGAGTTTGATGGCGATGCGCGGTTTCGGGATAGCGTAAGCCTCCGGTCGCACCTTGGAAATGTGTTCCCAATTGGCCAATTCGAAAGCCGAGGCCGGCTTCCGGCCCGTCAGCAGATCGAGCAGGCGGAGATAATCGCTCTGGTGCACCTTGCCGCTGGGCCAGGTCTTGTGCGCGACGACCATATCGAGCGCCGGCAGGACCGTGATGTATTGGCCGAAGGCACCACATGCCGAGTAAGCGCCCTGGTATGGACCGGTCCCGAAAGAACCGTCCCAAACCCACCACAAATAACCGTAACCAAAAGGGCCGGCGCGGGCTTCCTGCGGCTGCATTTCAGCCAACGGAGTTCGTACGCTCGTGCTGCGGCGCACCCATTCAGCAGGAATAATCCGGTGGTCGCGCCACTGCCCCTGCCGGAGCATGAGCAGCCCCAGCCGGGCCATGTCGCGAGTGGAGAGATACATGGGATACGCGGGATACTGCGAGCGCGTTTGGTCTCCGGTCTTTTGCTGTCGTTCTCGGTCGAAGTCCTGCATGCCGATCGGGATGGCCAGATCATCGCGCAGGGCGTCGTAGATGTTCTTGCCCGTCATCAGCTCGAACGCTGCGCCGGCCGCGTCGAAATCCCAGTTGCTGTAGAGCCAGTAAGTGCCCGGCTCTTTGCTGCCGCGTTTCGGCGCCATGGACAGCAGGTCTCCCGGATAGGCGGCCGGGTGATAGACCCCGGAACGGGCCGTGATCAAATCAATGACTTTGGCGCGCTCTTCGCTGGGCAGCAGCCCTCCAACATCGGACATGCCGAGGTCTTTGAGCGTGGCTTCAAGGTTGATTTTGCCGCTTGCCACGTAGGGGCCGTAGAGCATCGAGAGCACGCTCTTGCGGGCGGAAGCCAGATAGCTGAGCCTTTTGACGTCGCCATATTCATAGATCACCCGGCCATGCTTCACCACCATGAGGCCAGTGGTGTCGAGCGTTCGAACGAATGCATCAACTTCTTGGACGGTCTTTGATGAAAAGCCATTTGTCTCAAACTCCCAATTCACGCCCGGAAAAACCGGTTCGGCAGAAACGCCAATGGCATTCGTGAAATCCTCCACCCCGGCGCGAAGGGAAAGCGCCGACAACAATATCGTGAACCAAATAACGCGGAAGGCTGGGATCATTTATTGCAGATATTACTTAGTTATCGCCGAAAATTTGGTCGGGCATGACCTTGACGTAGTGGCTGGCTGGCCAAAGCCAAGGCAGCAGGCTGAATAAAGAATTGGGAAACACGCTGGTTTCATCATTCTGCCTTCGTCCCGGCGCTTTCAGATTGTTGTCGCAATAAACCACGCGGGTGTCGAGGCAGGCGGAGGATTTGGCGGGTTTTGTAGTGGCGGTCTGTGACCGCCGGGGTGAGGCTTCGTCTGACGAACGGCGGTCATAGACCGCCGCTACAGTTGCCGCAGAAGTTTTCACGCCGGAAATCTTTTTCGCCATGCCCGGAGATTAGAGAAGCGGCGCGCCAGCGTCAATGTGGGGCCTAAGGGATTTGCTTTAACCATCGCACCCACCCGCTTTCCTGGATGTAGCTGCCGACGTGAGGAGGCTCATTCTGGAAAATCCGCAATCCGCAGTCACTCAGCCGCGATTAAAATGCGCCTCGTCACCTCGTCGCCTACCAATCAACGGCCAAAGACAGCCAGAGCAGTTCGTTTTCCGACCGGTGCCAACGTCGCCCAGCCAGGCGCAGCCGTTGGTTTCACATTAAAAACCCCCAATGGAGTGGTTTCGGCCACCCCATTGAGGTTCTATGAAAAGCTGAAGTGGGAGTGCTCCCTATTCAGGCTTTGGCGCTCAACGTGCCGCGGTTGCTGTCAACGGTGTTTGCCGGCGCTTCGGCGGCTTTTTCAGCGGCCAGCTTGCGCACGGCTTGCTGATCGCCTTTGGCCGCTTCGGTCTGGGTTTGGGTGGGGGTTTCTTTGGCCTCTTGGAGCGCGGTTTGAGTAGTGGTGGTGCTGGTTATTGTCATTTTAATTCCTATTATTAGTTTAGTTACCGTGCCAACCTTATCGGCCAAAAGCCGGAGAACGTGAGCGGTAATCAAAGAAATTTGGTTTGTGTCGTTCGCAAACCTCGCGGGTAGGGCGCGTCACTCCGTGCGCACCGTATTTGCCGACGGCCACCATTGCCCAACCAAGTGTTCAGAGGGCAGGGGGCAGCCCGCCCTGCCAATCTCATTCCGCATCGCTACCGGATTAATTGAAATGCGCTAAAGCCCGAGCGCCGTGACCGCCTCGGTCAGGTTTTGGTAGGTGACCGTTCGCAGTCCGTGCGGATAATGAAACACCGTGAGGATGTTCATCCCGATGTCCTTGCTGGGATCGGGAATGACTTGCACCACCAGCCCCACGCCGGATTTTCCGATGAGGTCCATGAACCCGCCCAGTTCGGCCATGCACTCCAGCCCCATGAATTCCAGATGGGTCAGATCCACCAAGTAATGAAAGCCCGGCGCCAGCCCGGCCAGTTGGGTCGTTATGTCTGTGCGGCCGCCGGCAAAGTCCTCCGGGCGCACGGTGCCAATGAAGCTGAGGTACAGCAGCTGTCTCGATGGGTTGGAGGTGACAAGCAACATGGCCGTCAATTTAGGCTGCCTAAAATGGAAACACGAGCGGTAAGCCGACGACAGTTCTGTCTGCCGCCGGCCGGCTGCTTACGGCTAGTTGCTGGCCAGGTTCGTATGCAGATTTGGCACGCTGTTGGTGACCATCAGGTTGGTGCTGATGCCGCTGCTGTCGCCCACGCTGGAGTTGGTGGCCGGCGCGTCGGTGGAGCTGGTGGCGGTATTTTGATTGCAGCCCGCGAGCGCCAGCGCCAAAACGGAGAGGAGGGTCAGGGTGATGATTGATTTCATAATGGTTTTTGTTGGTTGGTTTGATTGCCGCCGGAGTAATGTTAAAAAATTCCGGCCGCGGTAAATTCGATCAAGTAAAGTGCGGTCAGGCTATGTGCGAGAGGTTCACGGGCGCTGCTGGCCGGATGAGCACCGGTTGTTCTGGTGGCAGCGGGTTGACCTGGGGCATTGAGGGAACCAGCGCATGGGGGACGACATTTGTCCTTCCGGGCCTGGGCAGTTCCGGAGCGGTTCCCGGCCGGCCCGGCACCGGGTTCGCGGGCATTTGCGGAATGCCGTCCGGCGGTATGGGCGTCGGCATCACCGGATTTGACGGCGCTGGAATCGGTTGGATCGGCGTGGGAATAATCGGCTTGGGAATGATCGGCCCCGGCTGGATCGGCGAAGGCTGTGGCTGTGCGGGCGTCTGGACCGGACCGGCCGCTTGGACCGGCAGGTTCAATCCGGCCAGCAGGCTCAACCAAGTCAAGAACAGCCTTGGCCGCAGGTTTATTTTTTCATATCGGTTTCAATTGGGTTGTGCTGGTCGCCTTCAACAGGCGCCGGCGCCAGCCTTTGATTTCAAGCTACGCGCCCGCCCGGTTGCTCGCCATGGGGTGTAACCCGACTATGCCTCTTCTTGTCCTGGTTCTCAAAGCATTGGAAGTTTCAGCTTCCATCAGCTCGGGAAATCCCGCGGGCAATGCCGAACGCTGCTGCCGCCGCGAGGCCGTCAATGCGAACGAAACCGTCAAACGTCGGACCTGCCGATGACGTCGTCGCGGACCGCATCGCCGGCAGTGAAATGTTTTTCAAGGTGTTGTGGGCATAAATCGAAGCGGCGGTTAAGTCACCGTTAGTTTGGTCGCCGAATCCATTTTTCAAATCCTTTGATGTGGGGTGAACACCCCATGGCGCGATTCCTGGCCTTGTGCCAAAACTAACTTGGTTAAACGACAACACCAAGGCGAGCAATCGTTTTGGGTAGCGGCGGTCTTGTCTGGCCGCCGCTACATATCGTCGCCTTGAAATCTGCCGTCACGAACAAATATGAAATTGATCCTGCTCCTTGCTTGCGGCGGCTGTCTGCTCTTTACCACCGGCTGCCTGTCTTCCCGTGAGGAATGGCTCGGGCACGAACGGAATGCGCGTTGCGTCGCCGCCATGACCCTATCGCCGTCGGTCCAGGTGTATGCCCCGGTGCGAGCCGAGCCCTTGCCGGCCAGCCCGCATTCGCCGGCGCCGCCGATAAATCATCCAGTTGGATTTAAGTGACTGGGGGAAAGACCCCATGGCAACCGCACCCACGACTGAATTAGGATCATACCATGATTGAACACAAAATATTGAAAGCGAACATGCCTGCCGGACCGAGCGTTGTCCCACCGCGCATCCTCGTGGTCGAGGACGAAAGTGACCTGCGCCAGCTAAACGCAGAAGTGTTGATGGATTCCGGCTACCAAGTGGATGTGGCCGGGGATGGCACCGTGGCCTGGGCGGCGTTGCAACAGAACCACTATGACCTGCTGGTCACCGACCAGTTCGTGCCCAAGCTGTCAGGCGTGGAGTTGCTTAAGAAAATTCACGCCGCCCGGCTGCCCCTGCCGGTCATCATGGTTACCAGCGTTTTGCCCACGTGGGAATTTGCGCTGAATCCCCACCTCCAAGCCGCCACGATGCTGCACAAGCCCTATACCATCGCTAAACTGCTGGGCATGGTTAAAAATGTGCTTTATGCCACCGCCGGGATCAACGGGGAACTTGCGCCGCTGGTTAACTCGCCGGGTATGTCCGCCGCCATGGGGCTGCGGGTTTGATCTTGGGGAACAGCTCAAGGCGTCCGCTTCGCATACATTTGTATTGTCCGGTTACTGGCACAACTGCCGCTAAGTGCGGCCAAGCCCTCACCTACACCAGAGCCGTCCGCACCCAGCCGCAGGTTTGCAAAGCCGCCATTGCATGATGGCAATAACGTAGCGGCTACGACTTGCTGGCGCGCCGCGATATTTTCGGGAATTTCGCAGCCCCGAACCCCAGCGCCAAAAGCCTGAGTGTTCACCCTCGCCAGGTTAATGATGATAAACGATAATCATTTGCTGAATTTCACCGCCCACACAAATGATAACAAACACGATGATCCCCGAGAAACTATCAAAAATCATGAAGCAGGACGGGGTTGTTGCCCTCGCCACCTTGGGGCCGGATGGACCCCACATGGTCAACACCTGGAATAGCTACCTGAAAATTTCCGACGATGGCCGGCTTTTTATCCCCGCCGGATACATGCACAAGACGGAGGCTAATATCGCTCACAATCCAAATATTTTGATCACCTTGGGGAGCAGCAAGGTGGCGGGGCTGCATGGATTAGGTGCCGGTTTTTTGATCAAAGGCAAAGCCCGGTTCATAACCGCCGGCCCGGATTTTGATTTCATGAAGGCGAAGTTTAGTTGGCTGCGAGCCACCTTGGCCGTCAACATCGAAACGGCTACGCAAACTTGGTGAATAGGCCGTCTCAACCGCCAATGGCGGTCCATGGGGTGAGGCGGCCATCAACGGATAAAAACCCTTCGACTCCCTCTCCCCAGCCCGCGCCCAGCCCGGACAGAGCGACGCTGACGCGCCCTCCGCCCCATAAACCCTGTAGCCGCCGACGTAAGGAGGCTCATCCTGAATCCGCACTCCGCATTCCGCAATTGAACAGCCTCGTCTTTGCCCCAAACCAAAAGCGCGCCGGAACTTGTCCGGCGCGCTCGGTAATGAAAGGTTCGGGCTTCGGGTTCAGATGACGATTTGGGTGAACGGATTGGACCAACTGCTCGGGCCGGCGGCCCCCACCGCATTGCAGGCAATCACATAGGCCACCGCTGGCATCAGCCCGCCGAACGTATAGCTGGCTGCCGTGGACTGGGCCGTCAGCGTCGCTGCCCCGGCGGTGGTGGGCGTGCAGGTCCAGTTGTACAGCGCCGCGCCAAACACCGGGTTCACCTTCGCATCCAATTCACCGCTGACCTTGCCCAGGGTGACTTTGAGGTTTTGCGGCGTCCCCAGCTTGCCGATAGGCGAGCGGGTGGGTTTTTGGACAGGGAAACCGCTCAACAGCAGGTTGGTCATGTCACCCTGACAGGCGCCCGCCACGTAAACGGCCAGTTGCCGCATAAAGCCCACGAGCACCAGCCGCGTATTTCGCTTGCGCGAAGTGGCCGAGAGGCCACCGTCCGCCAGGGCAGCTACCGCGTTGGAAAAGTTAGTCCACACCGATGTGATCACCAACAAGGTGGGGGTGGGCGTTTTATAGATGGCCGAGTTCGCGGTCAGCGCCAGGATGATGACATTCACATCATTGATTAACAGCGTGTCGCTGTCCGTTGTCAGCCACGAAGTGGCGGGTTTTACAATCATAGCATTAAGGAGTTATTGGTTCACTACGGGAGTTTAGTTTATTGATTCATTATTAATATTTTATTGCCCGAACTTTACGCTGGGGGATACAGCAAGTGGCTTGCCAACAAATAAGAACAGTTTAAATAATATAACATATAAATAACACTAAATAATTATATTAATCCCGCGGGGCGCACTGGGAAACTGGGTGGGTCGCTGGCTCGGGCGGCTGGGAAGCGGCAAAACCTCCATCAACCCGGCCAGCTAGAGTCATTTCTCAAGGTTCTTTTGCGCGTTCCCAAGGTTGCTTTGTGACAAAACAAGGTTCTTTTGTCCGTTCTCAAGGTTCTTTTGTGACGAAATAAGGTTCTTTTGTCATTTCCCAAGGTTATTTTGTCGCGTCGTAAGGTTATTTTGTGACGAAATAAGGTTCTTTTGTCGCGTCGTAAGGTTGTTTTGTGACGAAATAAGGTTGTTTTGACATTTCCCAAGGTTGTTTTACCGCGTCACAAGGTTATTTTGTCGTGTAGTAAGGTTGAAAAATGGCTGCGTAACCTTGAAAAATGACACTGCCAGCACCCAAACGGGCCGGCCTGAGCCAGAAATCCCAATTCCAAGCCAAGGATTTGTGGATATAAACCACGGTCCTGGCCCCAAGCTCAGGCGAAAGCGGATTTTAGCCTTGTCTGTTTGCAGGACAATTCAGTGTTCCAAAATGAGGCGTCATGATACCCAACCATCCTGAGGGACGAGTCTACGAGCTCCTGATCATGTGCGGCGCGTCACCGTAGCGGCGCGTCGGCAGACCGCCGCAAACTTTCCCCTTTTTTCCGATGGCGGCGCTCTGCCGAGACGCCGCTACGCCCGCGTCGGCGGGGGCGATTACGGCCAGGTTCTCAAATTCAAACGGCGGGATTGTGAATTAGAGAACCGGTCAAACTTAACCTTTCGGTAACAATTTCCGGATCTTGCTTTTGGCCATCGTGAGATTTGGCGGCAGGGGAATGCGAATCTCGATTTCCGTGCCGGATCGGCGAATGGATTTGATCTTGAGGACGCCGCCCACATAGGCCGCCCGCTCACGCATGCCGAGCAGACCGAAGCCGCCTTTTCCTTTTCGTCTGACCGGGTGATGATCGGGATCGAAACCCATTCCGTCGTCATTGATAGTCAACTGCACGAAGTCGCCCGGCTTCGTCAGGTGCACCGTCACGTGGTGTGCCCGCGCGTGCTTCTCCACGTTTTTTAAGGTTTCCTGAAGGATGCGGTAGAGCGCCAACTCGGTCTCGGCGGGCAGTCGCACGGCTAATTGCACGCATACCATCTTGACTGACACGCCCGTCCGATTCGCGAACTCCGTGCTGGTATCATGCAGCCCGGCCACCAGGCCCAGGTGATTCAAAACACTGGGCCGCAGATTGCGCGAAATGCGTTCCACTTCCTCAATCGTCCGGCGGATGATTTCGCGGAGTTTTCTTGCCTCCTGTTTCCCCAGCTGGTTGCGAGCCGGAAGTTTGTCCACCAGCGTCTGACTGCGAACAAGGACGCCGCAGAGCATCTGGGTAATCGTGTCGTGCAATTCGAGGGCGAGGTGCCCGCGCTCGGCTTCCTGCGCTTGCACCACGAGGTGCGTCAAGGACCGCAGCAGTTCTTCGCTGTGCCGGGCCGCCGTCAGGTCCGTCACCACGAGGCCAAAGGGCGCATGGTTGAAGCCATTCTTGGCCAGTGGCCGGATGGAGATTTGCACCGGCATTTGCGAACCGTCGCCGACTTTAAGCAGCGCCTGGATTTTAGCGCCGGACCTGCCGGCGGCCGGTTTCAAGAGCGGCCGCAGAATTGCCTGGTCATCGGCGGAGAGAAAGCGGCGAACGGAACCGCCAATGACCTGCTCCAGCGGGCATTTGACCATGCGGGCGAAGCACTGGTTGGCATATAGAATCGTCTTGTCCGCCGTGATCGTCAGCGCCCCTTCGTTCATGGATTCGATCAGGACGCGATAGGCGTGTTCGGCGCCGTCGAGCGTGAACACTTGCGAGCCTTCCTTGCCGGCGACCATCACCGAATCCACTTCGCCGCTGCGGATGGCGCGCACGGTCTCCTCCGCCACGGCCAGGCGCGTCGTCAATCCATGAAAGGCTGAACGGCTAAAACGCTGAAGTTTCAGCCTTTCCATTTTGGCCAAAGATTTCACAGCGTGATTTTAACTGTCTTGACCAAATCCAGTTTGACGAACAGGCCGGTGATGTTCGTCAAATTGCCGATGAACCGGCGCCGCGGCGGCGGAAATTCGATGATGAGTGTCGGCGTCGCGACGATCTGGTTTTCGCGCGCCAAGGCGGGCTGCTGATAGATGTCAATCACTTCCAAGTCACACAGGTCTTTCAATTCGATGGCGCATAACTCCCGCACGTGCAGGATGGCCTGGTGCGACCGCGCCGTGGCGCCCGCCACAAACAGGCGCAAAACATGTTTATCCGCCGACTGACTGGCCGGAGTAATTTTCTGGGTCGGTGTGACGCGGCGGATTGCTTTTGGTTTCGACGCTTTCATTCCGCTTAAACGGCTGGACGCAAATCCAGGCCGACGAGCAGGTTTTCGACATTCGAAAGATTGCCAATGATGGTGCGCACGGGTTTTGGCAACTGCCGCACCACGGTCGGAATGGCCAGTATCTGATCGCCTTTGGCCAGTTGCGGCTGCTTCAGCAAATCAATCACCGTGATGCGATAAATTCCTTTGAGATGGGTTTCGCAAAAGCGTTTCAGGTTCGCCAGGGCGGCTTGCGATCTGGGCGTCGAATCCAGCACGTAAAGGCGCAGTTGCCAGAGTTTGGCGGGCGGACGCCGCTTGGCGGTGGCGCGGGATTTGATGGATTTAGTTTTCAAGGTATTCCATTTCCATTTCGGCGTTTGCCTTGTCCGGTCGCGGCAACCTTGATGTCCGCCTGGCGCAGGAGGCCGGAAGCAACCCGTTCGGTGCCCAGCAGGAGCGTGCGCGTGCCCACCTGTTCGGCGATGCGCCGCAGTTCCAACGCCTCGGTTTCATAATCGGCGCGCAGATCGTTGATCTGCCGTTCGAGCGCCTTGCGTTTGCGCTCCACTTCGCGCTTGAGCTGGGCGGCTTCCTGCTGGCTCGCCAGCATCGCGGCTTTTTCAAGGTCGCTTTGCGCCACGCGGGCCGAGCCGGTCAGCACGCCGCTCGCCCCGATATAGGCATCCACCACGTCAATGCCATGATCCGAAATCAGGAACTCGCGGATCTGGTTTGAGTGCTTCATGCCGCGTGCCTTGAGCACATACAGCACGCGGTTGCGTTCGCCGTTGCCTTCGAAATCCTGCAACAAAATCCACGCGTCCATGAGCGAGGACATGCCCGCTTCACTTTGTTGCAGCACATGCCCGCCCTGCGTCAGGCTGGTGAAGAGCGAAGTGATTTGCCCGGCTTTCAGATAATCAATCAGCCGCGTGACCATCCCCTTCCCCTCGGAGACGGTGCCCAACTCCATGAGGCTGGTGATGGGATCCACGATCACCACGTGCGGTTTGAAAGCCGCGATCTCCTTGAACATCGTGGCCAGATGCATTTCCAAGCCGCAGAGCGAGGGGCGCTGTGAGTGAAACCGTAGCAGGCCGCGCTTGACCAGCGGCTCCAATTGCAGGCCGATGGAGTGCATGTTGCGCATGATCTGGTTGGGCGATTCCTCAAACGAAAAGAATAGCACGCGCTCCCCGCGCTGGCCGGCGGCCTGCGCAAAGTTGGATGAGATGATCGTTTTGCCCGTGCCCGCTGTGCCCGTGAGCAGAATGCTGCTGCCGCGGAAAAATCCCTTGCCCCCCAGCATCGCGTCGAGCCGGGGAATGCCGGTGGCGATGCGATCCGTGGACACCAGATGGTTCAGCGATAGTGACGTGATCGGCAGCACGCTGATACCGTCGTCGCCGATGAGAAAGGGAAATTCGTTCGTGCCGTGCAACGCGCCGCGATATTTCACCACGCGCAGATGCCGCGTCGCAATCTGATCGTTGACGCGGTGGTCGAGCAGGATCACGCAATCAGAAACATATTCCTCCAACCCATGGCGGGTCAGTGATTCGCGTCCGCGCTCGGCGGTGATGACAGCGGTGACGCCTTTCTCCTTGAGCCAGCGAAAGAGTCGGCGCAGTTCACTGCGCAGAATCGCTTCGTTGGGCAAACTCGCGAACAGCACTTCCAGCGTGTCCAGCACCACGCGCTTGGCGCCGATGGAATCAATCGCGTGTCCGAGCCGGACGAACAAGCCTTCCAGATCGTATTCGCCGCTTTCCTGAACTTCGCTGCGCTCGATGTGGACGTAATCAACGACGATTTTTTTCTGCCGCACCAAACCCGCCAGGTCAAAACCCAGGGACGCCACGTTGGCCGTCAGCTCTTTTTCCGTTTCCTCGAATGCCATCAATACGCCCGGCTCGTTGAACTGTACCGCGCCCCGCACCAGAAATTCCGCGGCCAGCAGCGTTTTGCCGCAGCCCGCGCCGCCGCAGATCAGCGTCGGCCGGCCGCGCGGCAACCCGCCACCGGTGATTTCGTCGAGCCCTTGAATGCCCGTAGGGCACTTGGGTAAAAGCATTTTTGTCGCGCTGGATTTGGAACCGTTATTTTTCATTCAGGAGAATTCTTTCATCAACGTGGGTAAATCAAAGCAACCTCAGCCCGGAATCAACTTTCGCGGTCAGCTTCTGTTTTCAACGATTCAATGCAAACCATGGTTACCCTTAAGAATAATCAGGACGGCTTTGCGGACGATATGGGGTGTTCACCCCATATGGCAGTCGCTCATATTTTCTATGGGACACGGACGATGCTCCCGATTCCGTAGCGGCGCTTCGGCAGATTGCCATAAACACTTTCCTCTTGTTTTCAGATGGTAGCGCTCTGCCGAGTAGCCGCTAAGCCGGATATTTCGCTGTTTGCTCATCGAGGATTTCCTGTCCGGTGAGAGCACGATGACATTGTGGGTGTGCTTGAAAAGCTAACTATGGGTAAAACACCCCATAGCGGCCACCCATGTCACCGATGTATAGTTTCCCCATGAAGGATAAAAAATTATCGTCTGCCTGCCGGCCAGCTCCGGGCACCTTTCGCCGCGAGCCAAATCCCCGCCAGCGCCTCCTCGTAGTGGAGGATGACAAATTGATCCGCCGGCTAAACTGCGAGGTGTTGACATATTCCGGGTATCACGTGGACACTGCCGAGGATGGCGCCGCCGCCTGGGACGCCTTGCAGTTGAACAATTACGACCTTATGGTCACCGACAATGACATGCCAAACATGACCGGCGTGGAATTGCTCCAGAAAATTCTCGCCGCCAACCTGACTTTTCCCATCATCATGGCCACGGGCACTTTTCCCGAGGAAGAATTCACCCACTACCCCTGGCTCCAACCCAATCTGACACTGCTCAAGCCTTATACTTTCGACGAATTGCTGGCGGCGGTGAAAGAAGTCCTCCGCGTGACCTGCGATACCCGTGCGGAAAATGCCCCGCCGCCCAACTGGCAAATCCAGTCGCTGGCCAGTCGGTTTCAGTTGTGAACTTAAATTTATGAAAAAAATCCTGATCTTGCTTGGCGTTGCGGGCTTGCTCGCCTCCACCGGTTGCATTTTCTGGCGCGGCCACGACCATGCCGAGGTGCGGGATCATCGCCAGGATCGCGACCAGGATGGCCATCCTAATGGCGTGGATCATGGCGAACATCCCGGCGATATGGATCATCGAGAAATCCACTGAAGTGCGCGGCTAATTATTGGGCTTTCAGACTTCGGCGAGTTGTTGAAACTGGTGAGGAAAGTTGTGTCGAGAGTCCGAATTGGCGAAGTAGGGCAGGGGATGAACCGTCATGGCGAACGCGGTTTCTTTTGCGCCGGATCGTTTCATGAACGCCGGAAAGCTGAATGCGGCGGAACTAACTGGAATGGCGGGGTAGGCAAAATGGGTTTGGACAAAAAATATGCACGACAACCGGCAAAATGAGAATTTGACTTTCCAAGCGACCCGCGCGGCGCAGGCCGAGACCGGCGCGGAACAAGCCAGCACGCGCACCGCTCAGGCGAAGACGCAAACCGAACAAGCGAACACCCGCACGGAACAGGCCGAGACCCGGACCGAGCAAACCAAGACGCGCACGGAACAGGCTGAAACCCAAGCCGAGCAAACCAAAACGTGGACCATGGAGCAGGCGCTCCGCGCCTCCGAACTGAGTTATCGCCGGCTGTTTGAGGCGGCACAGGACGGCATTTTGATTCTCGATGTGGACACGGGCCGCATCACGGATGTGAATCCGTTTCTGACCCGGCTGCTGGGCTACACCCACGAAGAAATGGTCGGCAAAACCGTGGGGGAGCTCAGCCCGTTCAAGGACATTGTCTCCAACCAGGCCATGCTGGAGCGGCTGCAAGCGGACGGATATGTCCGTTATGAAGACCTGCCGTTGAAAACAAAGGATCGCCGTCACATTGCCGTGGAATTTGTCAGCAACGTCTATCAGGCTGGCGACAAGCAGGTGATCCAATGCAACATCCGCGACATCACAGCGCGCAAAAAAACCGAGCAGCGGTTGGCCTTGCTTAACACCTGCGTCAGCCACCTGAATGAGATTGTGATGATCACCGAGGCGGACCCGGTCGGCGAGCCGGGGCCGCGCATTGTGTTTGTGAATGAAGCATTCGAGCGGATCACCGGCTATACCGCCGCCGAGACGCTGGGGCGCAGTCCCAAGTTTCTGCAAGGTGAGCAAACCGACCCGCAAATCTTGGCTGAAATTCAACATGCCCTGGCGCAGCGGCAGGCGATCCGGCGGCAGGTGCTCAATTATCGAAAAGATGGCACCGAGCATTGGATGGACATGGACATTGTTCCAATTTTTGATCGGAACAGCCAATGCACCCACTTTGTCGCCATCGAACGGGATGTCACGGCGGAGAAAAAAAACGCGGAACAACTGCTTTGGAAAACCACGTTGCTGGAAGCCCAGCTGAACTCTTCCATTGATGGCATCCTGGTGGTGGACCGGCTGGGCAAGCGGATTCTCCAGAACCAGCGGATGAATGACATTTGGAAATTTCCGCAGCACGTCCTCGACGATCCGGATCATGCCGCGCAGTTTGCTTTCGCCACGAACCAGACCCGGAATCCTGAACTGTTCGCCGAAAAGGTGGCTTATCTTTACGACCATCCGGAGGAGTCCAGCCATGATGAAATCGAATTGATTGACGGAACCATTCTCGACCGCCAATCCGCGCCGATCCGAAACCAGGTTGGAAAATATTACGGCCGGATCTGGTTTTTTCGCGACCTCACCGAGCGCCGGAAAATGGAGGTGCAATTCCGGCAGGCGCAAAAGATGGAGTCCATCGGCCAGCTGGCCGGTGGCATCGCCCATGATTTTAACAACATTCTTTCCGCCATTGTCGGCAACCTCTATCTCGTAAAACAGGATGCCCCGAAGGATCCGCATCTATTGGAACATTTGGAAAATATATCCATTGCCACCCAGCGGGCGACCGATCTGGTCAAACAAATCCTGACCTTCAGCCGCCAGAACAAACCGGAGCGGGAGCCGGTGAAGCTGAACCATGTCGTGCTGGAGGCCCTCAAGCTATTGCGCGCCAGCGTGCCGGCGAACATCCGCATCAAAACGGAATTGACCGAAACGCCGATCGTGCTGGCCAATATCACGGCGGTGCACCAGGTCATCATGAATCTTGGCACCAATGCCTGGCAGGCCATGCGCGATGAAGCCGGGGTATTGAAAGTCGAAATGAACGTGCTGGAAGTGGATGAGGATTTTGCCAAAACCCGTCCCGACCTGCATCCGGGACGCTATGTGCAATTGTCGGTCAGCGACACCGGTTGCGGCATGGACCGCGCCACGCTGGACCGCATCTTTGAACCTTTCTTCACCACCAAGGGAGTGGGCGAAGGCACCGGCCTGGGCCTCGCGGTGGTGCATGGCATCATGAAAAGCCATGACGGCTGTGTTTCCGTCTATAGCCATCCGGGCGAGGGCACCCAGTTCCATTTGTATTTCCCGGTGATTGAGACCGAAGTCGTCGTGCCGGAATTGGCGATTGCACCGATTCCACGCGGGCAGGGGGAACATATCTTATTCGTGGACGACGAGGAGATATTAGCCAGCATTGGAAAAAAGATCCTTGAACGGCTGGGCTATAAAGTCACGATGAAGACCAATGCGCTGGAAGCCATCGCTGCCGTGCGTGATCAACCGGAGGCGTTTGACCTCGTCATCACCGATTTGACCATGCCCGTCATGGATGGGGCCAAACTCGGCCGCCAGTTGCTGCAAATCCAGCCGCACCTGCCCATCATCATCACCACCGGTTACACCGGCGTCATGACCGCCGGAAAAATCCAGCAGCTTGGCTTCCGCGAATTAATGCCCAAGCCGACCACCGCCCGCGTCCTGGGCGAAACAGTCAACCGCATTTTACATCCGGTATTGGTTTAAGAGCCGGTCTGAAAAGGGAGCGCGGCTGTGTCGCAGACCAGCCGCAGCACCTGGCAATTGCCAAAACGCCCGAGCATTCAAGACCGGCTGCGGCGGGTCGCGGCCGACACCGCCGCGCTCCTGGATTTTCAGACACGCTCCAAAGCGACATGGGGAGAACACCGTATGGTCGCCGTCGGGTAAATCTGTTTTGCTTCCGGCATGAGTGAACCACAATTTTTTCGCCATCCACCATCAGCGGCGACTCCGCTGCCGCCTTCGCATTTGAACCAATCTGGCATTGAAATCCAGTGGCAGGAAGGAACCGGTATCGTCATCAAAATCCAGCTTCGCCGGTTGACCGTGCAACTTGGCAACCATCCTTTGCAGCTGGATGGTGGGTTGCCACACCTCATGCCATCAGTGTCGGCCAATGGAACGAAAAAGCGTTGCCCGCCCAGGCCGGGAAGGTGGGCGGCTTGAAAATTCCAGCGTTGGTGCTGTTATCGTCGTGCCTCACGCTATCCATTCCGGGACAGCCGGCCGTGGTGAATCGTGCGCCGGCTTCGCCACCGGAAAAGGTGATTCTTCCCCAATCTGTGCCGGATCCCATTGAGCCGTTTAACCGGGCGATGTGGGCTTTTAACGTGGGGTTGATGACCGATGTCATCAAGCCCACCAGCCGGGTTTATCGGTTCGTCATCGTGAAACCGGTGCGCACCAGCATTGATAACTTTGGCAAGAATCTGACTTACCCCGGCCGCTTGATCAATAACCTGCTGCAGGGAAAATGGAGCGGTGCGCGCGATGAATCCTACCGGTTTGCCGTCAACACCACCGTCGGCATCGCCGGTCTCTTCGATGTGGGCACCAAATGGAACATTTCCAAATCCGACGCGGATTTTGGCCAGACGTTTGGCCAGTGGGGCTGGCGGCCGCATTTCTTTATCATGCTGCCAATTTTCGGGCCGAGCAACGAGCGCGACACCGTCGGCCTCGCCGCCGACACCGCCGCCAATCCATTGCTCTATATCTCGCCTTATGACTTGGTCGCCGATGATCCGCTGACTTATCTCGGCCCCTATTCCTATTTCACCTATGCGGACATGTATAATAACCTGTCCGACACCGTGAACGAATACGTTCGCTTCAGCCAGGCCGAGATGGATCCTTATTCGGAAGTCCAATACGCCTGGACTTTTGCCCGCGCAAATCGCGTGGCGAATTTTCAGGTAAAAGGAAAACAAGACGCCGCCTCGCTGGAAACCATCCAATCCGTTTTCTTCACTTACAAGGATCCCGAATTTCCGAGCCACGCCTGGACCCGGTCCGCGCGGATTCCGGCGACTGGTAAAGACTTGAAATTTACTTATTGGCTTCAGCCGGGATCCGCGAATGTGGTTTATATTGTTCCCGGCCTGGGCGGTCATCGGCTGGCCCAGCCATCGTTGGCGCTCGCCGAGCTGGTCTATAAAAACGGCTTCTCCGCCGTGGTTATCAGCAGCCCGTTCAATTCCGAGTTTATGGAACACGCCTCCACTGCCGCGCTGCCGGCCTATCTGCCCGTGGATGGCCACGATCTGCACGTGGCGTTGACGGAGATTGACCGGCGCTTGAACCGGCTCTATCCCGGCCGGCTGGGCCACAAGGCTTTGCTGGGCTATTCCATGGGCGCGCTGGAAACTTTATTCATCGCCGCCACCGCGCCGACCAATGAACTGCCGTTGCTCAAATTTGACCGCTATGTCGCCGTCAATACCCCGGTTCGCCTGCGTCATGGCATGGACCAGCTGGATGAATTTTACCGCGCCCCGCTGGACTGGCCGGTTGCGGAACGCGCTGACGACCTGGAAAATACTTTCCTGAAAGTGGCCGCCTTGAGTCAGGCCACGCTCACGCCGCAGACTTCGCTGCCCTTTGACGCCATCGAATCCAAGTTTCTCATTGGCCTGAATTTTCGTTTGATCCTCCGCGATGTGATTTACAGCAGCCAGCGGCGGAATAACCAGGGCGTCCTGCAACATCCGCTCAATAATTGGCGGCGCTATCCGGCGTATCAAGAAATTCTGAACTATTCCTATCAGGATTATTTCGACCAGTTTGCCATTCCTTACTATTCGGCCCGGGGAATCGCCGCGCCGCCCGCGGACGCGCTGACGCAGGCCGGTGATTTGCGGACCTACGAAACCGGCCTGCGCGCCAATCTGGACACGCGCGTCATCGTCAACCAAAACGATTTTCTCCTGACGGACGGAGATCTGGGCTGGCTCCATGCCACTTTCAAGCCGGGTGAGTTAACCGTTTTTCAGCAAGGCGGACACCTGGGCAACCTCTCCAATCCCACCGTGCAAAAGGCGATTCTTGCGGCCCTGACCCCGATGCGGCCACCGCAAGTGAAAGATAAATAAGAGCGTGTCTGAAAATCCCGGAGCGCGGCTGGGTCGTCCGCGATCAGCCGCTGCCGGTCTCGAATGCTCGGGCGTTTTGGCAATTGCCATGTGCTGCGGCTGGTCTGCGACCCAGCCGCGCTCCATTTTCAGACCGGCGCTAAGCCGGGAGATGCCAATCAATGTTCATCCTTCCGGTCGTTTCTCTGCTTAAAATCACGCCGGGGCTGAACATGTCCATACCGGTCGCTGCGGTAGCGATCGTTCCGGATGGCATGGATACGCCAATTGCCATGGCCCCTTTCCCAGCCATGAAAACGATCCAGTCGGAACGGATCGCAGAACAGCCAGACATTGCCCGGTCCCAGATAGTAATATTGGTCTCCCACCAGGCCGACGTATTCGTATCCATCCCAGGTGTAATCGTCAGGCACCATTAACGGCCCCACGTCCACCGTTGGCGGAGCCGCATAGACCACCGGCACCGGGGCCGCCACCGCCACCACGAAGGGTTGAAACGCCAACCGGCCATTCGGCTCAACGACACAGCCCGCCGTCAATACCAATCCGCCCGCTGCGAGAGGCAGGATCATTGCCCGCAAACTTTTTGTTTTCATAATTCGATCATTTCGGTTTTTTATTTTGTCCTAACGTTAGCTGGCGGTCGGCGACCCTGCCATGGGGTGAACACCCCACGCCAGGCGGGGAAAGGTGGAAGACGCCCGTATCTATTCACCCGTTTCTGCGGTATCATCGGGCATGGACATTGACGTCGCGATTTTTTCCGCCAGCCAACAGTTGGCCCTGTTTGATCTGCTGATCCTGGCGATGTATGCGGACGGCCATCTGACCACGTTTGAGGATGCGCAGTTGCAGGCCCTGCTGGTGGCCATGGGCCATGCCGAGGAACCGGCCCGCCAGCGGGAGTTTGATGCGGCCGTGACCCGCGTGCGCCCGGCGGTGGACTCTATCCATAAAGCCAAGGAGCTGGCGCTGATGCTGGCTGCGACATTCACCACCCGCGCCCAGCAGAAACAGGTTTTAGCGGCGGTGGAACAAATGATGACCAGCGACAACCATGTGAGCACCTGGGAAAACACGCTGCTGATGGAACTGCGCATGGGCTTCCGCCTTTGAACCGGCCGCACCGCCCGCCCTTTACGGTAGGGTAATACCCCATGGCCGGGCAAAGTTTACGCGCCATCATGAATGATCGTGACGCCCATTAAATCCGAATTCCCCGCCGCCATCGCCGCCCTCGCGTCCGGCGTGGTCGGCGAACCGGCCACCGTTCAACCGCATAAAATCCCGCTCCCCGCCAAACTGGCGCTCACCGTTTTTCTCGCCGTGCTGGTGCCGGTTTATCTGGACACCTACGGGCCGACCAATTTTTTATGGTTCTGCGATGCTGCCCTCGTGCTCACCGTGGTCGGCATGTGGCGGGAAAGTTCGCTGCTCATCAGCATGTGCGCCGTGGGCATCCTGCTACCACAATGCCTGTGGCTGGCAGACTTCGGCTGCCAACTGTTCGGCCTCCATTTTCTCGGCCTGACGGGCTATATGTTTGATCCGCATCTGCCACTTTTCACGCGCGGGCTCTCGCTGTTTCATGGCTGGCTGCCGGGGCTGCTGGTCTGGCTGCTGTTTCGCTTGGACTACGACAAACGGGCTTTGACTGCCTGGACTGGATTGGCCGCGGTCTTGGGATTCATCTGTTATTTTTTCACGCCGCCGGCGGGCGCCCATCCGGTCAACCCGAATCTGCCCATCAACATTAATTATCTTTACGGCTTCAACGACCAGCAGCCGCAGCCTTGGATCAATCAAAATCTCTATGTCGTCCTGTGGTTGTCCGGGCTGTGGCTCGTCGCCTTTCTGCCCACGCATTTAGTCCTGCGCAAAATATTTGGCGTTCCACCGGTGCTGGTTTACACCAAGCCCGCCATCCGGTTGTTTTGAACCGGATGATAAGTGCCTAACGCATTCCCGATCGTCGGTAGGGTTACACCCCATGGCGGCTTCTCGCACTCTGACCTAATCTCACGGCGTGAAGAATACAACTCAAACCCAAGGCCACCTATGTCAATGATTTCCCTCATCGTCACCCTGATCGTCATCGGCGTGCTGCTTTGGCTGGTCAATACCTACATCCCGATGGACGGCAAGATCAAAAGAATTCTCAACGTGGTCGTGGTTATCTGCGTCGTCGTGTGGCTGTTGTCCGCCTTTGGCGTCATTGGTCATGCGGGCGATATCCGCGTGCCGCAGATCCGTTAGCCCGCTGCGTCCAAACCGGAATCTGCAGCCATGAACTCGCCCGTTGTCATTCCCGGTACCAAGCCGCTGGCCCGCCCGGCCGGCAGCGGACGCAGCCGTGCCAACGCCTTTTCCTGGTTGCCGCTGATGAACATTCCCACGCGCGAACCGACGCACAACCGGGGTGTCATTCGCGGCTGGCGGGCACTGTTGATTGACACCCTGCGATGAAAGCCAAAGTCTTTGAAGTCCTGCTGCACAAGCTGCCCTCTGGCAAATCGCCGGCCACTGCCTTGGAGGAACAGCTTAATGATTTTCTCGCGCAGCGTCTGGATATTCAGGTTGCGGCCACCCATATGAACACCATCGTCGCCCCGGCGGAACCAAACGCCATGCCCAGTTCGACCGAGTCCACCATCATCATTTTCTGCACTCTGTTTTATACGGAGTAGCGCCGCGGTGACGATCCCGTCCTAGGAACAACCTAGTGGCCGCCGGGATTCAAATAAAGAATAGTTGGTTGCATCGGACTGGTTGTCCTTGGACAACTTTTTCACTGCCCTAAAAATGAAATCGCCCAAACCAATTCTACCTCTGCCGGCAGCGGAACTTAGTTCGGCGGAATACGCGCTGCAAGTTTCCGAGCTGCGCTATCGCCGCCTGTTTGAAACCGCGCAGGACGGTATTTTGATCCTCAACGCCGACACTGGAAAAATTGACGACGTCAATCCGTTCCTGACGGACATGCTGGGCTATTCGCGCGCGCAGCTTATGGGAAACCGGCTCTGGGATATTGTTCCGTTCAAGAATGTGGATGCGTCCAAGGCGGAATTCCGGGAGCTGCAACGCGAATCCTACGTCCGCTACGAAGACGTGCCGCTGGAAACCCGGGACGGCCGCGCCATCAACGTGGAATTTGTCAGCAACATTTACCAGGTCAACGGCGACCGGGTGGTGCAGTGCAACATCCGCGACATCACGAAACGCCGGCAGGCGGAGGAAAAACTCAAGGAATACAGCCGCAAGCTCCAGGTGCTCTCCCGCCGCCTGGTGGAGGCGCAGGAAACCGAACGCCGCACCATCGCCCGCGAACTGCACGACGAAATTGGCCAGGCTCTCACCGTCATGCAGTTGAACCTGCAAGCCATGCTGCAAGCGCCTGGCGCGGAGGCGCTGTCGCCGCGCCTGCGGGAAAACCTCTTGGTGGTTGACCATGTGCTCGAACAAGTGCGGGATATTTCATTCAACCTGCGCCCGTTGATTCTCGACGATTTAGGGCTGGAGCCGGCCTTGCGCTGGTTCACCAAGCGGCAGGCGGCGTTGGTCGGGCTGGCGGTCCGGTTCCACGCCGACCCGCTGGCGCACCGCCTGACCCCGGTGATTGAAACCGAATGTTTCCGCGTGGCTCAGGAGGCGTTGACGAATGTGGTGCGCCATGCCCGCGCGAAAAAAGTGGCCGTGGAACTGCGCCAGTCCGCCGGCAAACTTCAACTGCATGTGCGCGACGACGGCATCGGGTTCGACGTGGCGGCCGTGCGGAAGCAGTCCGTGCGCGGTGCCAGCCTGGGATTGCTGAGCATGGAAGAACGCGTCGCGCTGGCCGGCGGCGGACTGGAATTTAAATCCGTCCCCGGCAAAGGCACTGACGTTCATGCGTGGTTTCCGTTGAAATGGAAGAAGGGGTCGGCGAAATTCAAAAAACCGTGAAGCCCGCCGTCAGACCCATTCAAGTCATCCTCGCGGACGACCATACGCTGGTGCGCGCGGGCATCCGCGCGCTGCTGGAAAAACTGCCGGCCGTCACCGTGATCGGCGAGGCCGGCGACGGCCGCGAAGTGTTGAATCTCGTCAAAGCCCACCCGCCGGACGTGGTGCTGCTGGACATCGCCATGCCCGGCCTCAACGGCCTCGAGGCGGCGGAGCGCCTGGCCCGGGATTTTCCGGCGGTGCGGATCATTATTCTCTCCATGCACAGCCACGAGGAATATGTGCTGCGCGCCTTGAGAGCCGGCGTGGCCGGCTATCTGCTCAAAAAAGCCGCGACGGCGGAACTGGCCACCGCCCTGCAGCAGGTAATGCGCGGGGAAATTTATTTGAGTCGGGAAATCCAGCTTAACCGGCAATTCTCCCTGCACGGCATCACCGGCCGGAAAAGCGCGCTGGAACAATTGACCGGTCGCCAGCGCGAAGTGCTCCAGCTTATCGCCGAAGGTCAGAACACCAAGCAGATCGGCGACATCCTGAAGGTCAGCCCCAAGACCGTGGAATATCATCGCATGAAATTGATGACCGGTCTGAACGTTCATGACATTCCCGGCCTCGTCCGCTGCGCCCTGCGCGCCGGGTTGATTCCTGCGGAAACATTGGCGGCTGTTTGACAATCGCTGGACCGGAGCTTAAAGCAGCTGCGCACGTCATCAATGTGGCTCGGTCAGGGTGACGTTGACTTGCTCGCCGCTCTGGAAGAACGCTTCAATTTCCAATCCATAAACCTTGTAGCAGCCGACGTAAGGAGGCTCATTCTGGAAAATCCGCAATCCGCAATCACCAATTCGCAATTGAAATAAGCCCCGTCACCTTGGCGAGCTGTTCCAGAGTGTCGCCGAGAAAAATGGTTTTTAACCGCAGAGGCACAGAGGCGCGGAGTCTTTGCGGAAGGCACTGTTTTGATTGGATTCTCGGCGTCTCGGCTTCTCGGCAGTTGGTTTCGCATCTGCTTTCTTGGCCATGCGGTGAAGTTTGCGCGGGAAAATTGTTGGCGTCAACTTCTAGAAAGAAAACAGCCCAGCCATGTTTGACCGGGCTGTCTGGGTAATACGTTGAATCAGCGACCGACCCACAGCACGTCGAGGTTGCCGGGACCGCCGCGCCCGCCGCCGCGCCGTTGACCGGCGGGCGCATTCGTGGCCGGTGCCGGTGCCGGAGTGGCCGCGGCGGCCTGCGGCAGACGTTCGGTGCAGATCAAAACAATCCGGTTGTTTTTGGTGTCGAGCGAGGAGGTTTTGCAGCCCGTCTTCGTTTGCACGGTCTGTTCTACCGTAAAGCTCGTGGGGCTGCTTTCCTTGATGATGGTCAGCGTGCCATTGCGTTGTGAACTCCACGCTTCCATCGTGGCGGGATTAAAGCCGCCGCCATCCGTGCCGCCGTCGAGGGGCAGGGTGGCCAGCACCTTGCCGTCGTCGGCATTCAACACCACACAGACGTTCGGATTGGCGCACATGGCGAACAGGATATGGTTCTTCACATCCAAGCCGAGGCCGCCCGGTTCACCGGCGGTGTCGCCGAGGTCATACTTGGTGATAACCTTCACGGTTTTCATGTCCACGACGGCGATTTTCTTCTCATCCTCGGCATCCACAAACAATTTTCCCTGACCGTCGCTCTGGGCCTGTTCCATCGCGCCGCCGACCTCAATCGTGCCTACCACCGTGCCGTCCTTGGGATCAATCACCGTGATGCTGGGCGCTTCGTGGCTGAAAATAAGCACCTTGTCTGTGAACGGCTCCAGCAGGATGCCGTCCGGCCGGCTCTGAACGTCAATGTCCTTGATCTTCGCCATCGTTTGCGTGTCGAACATGGCAATCTTGTTGGCGCTGCTGAAGCCGTGATGCGTGGCCGTGTCAATGGCCACGCCATGGCCGCCGACGTTCGTGATGGTGCCGATGTACTTGTGGCTGTCCAGATCGAACACGAAAGTGTTGCCGCCGCGCGGCACATAAACGCGCCGGGCGTCATTATCAGCATAAACATAATCAATGCCGCCATTGCCCATGAGCTGGGTGGTGTCGAGCACCTTATAAGGGGTGTCGGTTTGGGCGAGGACATTGCCGGCCAGCAGGCCGAGACCGAGCCAAGTGAATGTGAGAGCTGTCAGTTTTTTCATAGTAATAGTTGAATTGATCTACCGGGACAATCTGACAGACGCTGATGAAAGAGCTGCGGTTTCTAAATTACAGTTTTGTAATTATATTTGACCGGGTTTTCGTGGCGGCCATAAACGACACGCTTCTCCTTGGTCTCGCTCCGTGAAATACAGTGTCGACGGTGGAAGTTGTGAGTGCAGGTTTATTTCTTGGATCCCTTGCTGATAGCGACCACCAGCAGCACCAGTACGGCCACGCCGATTGCCGACCAGAGCCACATCCCGCCACCCGTCCAGCCGCTCATCCAACCGTTGGTATTGTTCATCATAAAATTAATTTTGTTTTGCCAAGCTCGGCTGGCCGCTGCTAACCCGAAGCGAGAGCAGTCGCCGGCGTATTCAGTCTTGGTTGGTTTTTAATTCATACCCTTCATCATCGAATCCGGCGACATCGGTTCCTTGCCCATCTGGCGCAGTTGCATCATTTCTCCCCGCATATTTTCCATGCGTAGATACGCGGTCGTCCGTTGCGCCGCCATCTGGGTGAGCACGGCGGCCATCAGATCCGTTTTTTTATCCGCCGGCGCGTTGTTCATTTTGGTGATCTGTCCGGCAAGCTGATCATCTTGCGCTTTCATTTCTGCCATCATCGCGGTTGAAGACATATTCTTTCCCTCAGCCGTGGAATTTGTGTCCATACCCTGCATCACCGGATCGAACGGCCGGTTTTCTTGTTCCATTTGCGTGTTCTTAACCATCGTCTCATGCATTGTTTCCATGCGCACATTCATGGCTGTCCGCTGCGCCGCCATTTGGGTCACGATGGCCGCCATCAGGTCCACCTTTTTGTCCGTCGGTGCGCCGTTCATCGCGCTAATCTGCTCCGCGAGCTGGGCGTCTTGCACCTTTAGGCCGGCCATCATGGCTCGCCTCTGTTCCGACATTGAAATGCCGGTTTGCATCATGGCCCCCCCCATCATGTCTTTTTTTTGCGTCGGCGGGGAAGATTGCGCTTGGGCGGTCGAACCGGCGGCCATGGTAAGGGCCAAGGCGAGGCTGGCGCCAAGGAGGAGTTTTTTATGCGTTTGGTTTTTCATATCGTTTTGCTTTTTATTCGCCAAGGAGTCCGGCTGGTATGCCACCGATCTTTCAGGCCGAGTTCACCTTAAAAGTCTGTCTGAAAACGGAGCGCGGCTAGGTCGCACCAGCCGCAGCATCTGGCCATCGCCAATATGCCCGAGCATTCGAAACCGGCTGCGGCTGGTCGTGGACGACACAGCTGCGCTCCGGGGTTTCAGACTCGCTCTAAGGCGTTGGCGGCGGGGTGGTCTTCTTGGTCTCGTCCGTCTTGGTCGTGGTGCCATCCGCCGATTTGGTGACGGTGGTATCCTTCGTTTTAACCGTGCCGTCGTTGCTGACGGTGCTTGATTGTTCGCTCGAAACTTGGCGGTCACACCCGACCAGCAGAAATGACAACGACAGGGCGGACATGGCCGCGCATATTGTGAATTTATGATTCTTCATGCCGACAGGATACGTGCTGGGCTGGAGATTGATATGGGGTGTTACCCTACACCAATTTCTTTGCCATATACTCGTCGAGGATTTCCGGCCCGGTCAGGTCGACGCTGACTTGGTAGCCGCGCTGTAAGACGATGCTTCCAACCACCAGGACAAAAAGACACAAATTTTTGATTTTCAACTCCATTTTGCGCGTTGCTGCCTTGGCAAGTAAAAAAATGTATTCACGCCCCTGTCGTGGATATCCACTTTGTTCGCGATGTCGCCTAGGGCGATGACGGTACGGCTCTCAAATTTTCCCTGACGCAGATGTCGATGTGAGGAGGCTCATACTGGAAACTCCGCAATCCGCAATTACCCATCCACAATTGAAAATAATCCTCGTCACCTTGTCGCCTGCAAAATTGACCCCGCTGGTAGGCATCCCGCGGGTTGGCGAACTTGAACGCGAAGATTGGCCGTCTGCAAAGACCTGCGGTATTTTGACCATAATGCCGGTTAACAACCGGGCAGTAGTTTTCTAGTCGGGATACATATACTATCTGATACCCGACCAGCCGTTGCCCGGGTCATGTTTTACAACGCAACCAACGGGTCGGTTTGAGTGACTGGCAAACAGCGATGTTTGCCCGCAGCGGCGTAGGCGGTCGCACAGCACGCCGCTCTTGCCTTTGACAAGGTTGTTTGTAACAGCAATGGAACAGAATTCTGTGGACACCGTCGGGAAATAGGTTTTGAATGTGGCGTCTCTTAAAGCCGACAGTCAACCGTTAATTCCGAGAGCTATGCCAATAAATCTTTTGGGGAAATTGCTGTTTCCCCGATTGCCTTCCTGGGAACGGCGGCGGCGGGCAATCACCGTGGTGATCGTATTGCTGACTGGTATCACTTTCGCCGTCATTGTTGGCGTTATCATGTATTACAGCAACTCCCGGCGCTGATTGGCTCACCGGCGAAGTTCGTAATTCAATAACGACAGGCCGTAAATCGCCGCCGTCTCCACGCGCAAGGTCAGAGCGCCAAGTGTGATGGGCCGGGCACCGGCGGCTTCGATGGCCAGCAGTTCGGCGAGCGTAAAATCACCTTCCGGCCCGATCCAAACGCCGGCACTTTGCGGCAAACGGCCGTGCTGCAACTGAAATGCCTGCAGCCATGCGTGCGGATGCTGGCGCGCGGTCTGCAAGGAGCCGACGAACGCCAGTTCCGGCATTTTCCAGTGTGCCAGAAATTCTCCGATGGTCTGCGGCGCAGCCACCGCCGGCAGCCACGCCGCGCCGCATTGTTTGATGGCTTCGATGGCGATCTGTTGCCATTTTTCGCGTTTGCTTTCCGCGCCCTCGTCATCGAGTTGCGTCACGACGCGTTCGGTCAGCAGCGGCACGATGTGATTCGCACCCAGTTCGACCGCTTTCTGGATGATGCCTTCGATGATTTTTCCTTTTGGCACGGCGACCAGCAGCGTGAGGGAGCAGGGCGGGGTGGGCGTAGATTTTTTTTCCAACACGGCGAGCGTGAGCGAATTTTTCGCGGCAGTTTCCACGGCGCATGAAAATTCGTTACCCGCACCATCAAGGACGGCGACGCGTTCGCCGTGTTGCAGCCGGAGAACGTGCAGCGCATGGTGCGCCTCGCGTCCATCCAGCCGCAGCGAATTTCCCCGGCAAAGTTCCGGCGGTAGATAAAAGCGGTGCATTTTAATACATGCTATCCTCTTCCCCATGCTCGTCCTCAATTTGTTTGAGTATGAGCATGACGATGCGGACGAGGGGGAAGTTTATTTGAAAAATTTCTTCGCCTTGTCAAAAAAGCCCTGCGCCAGTGGCGCTTCTTTGCCATCGCAAAGCGCGGCGAACTCGTTCAGCTTCGCTTTTTGCGCGCTGTTCAGATGCGTCGGCACTTCGACTTGCACGCGGACGTGCAGGTCGCCCTGGCCATAGCCTTGCAGGTTTTTAACCCCGCGGCCTTTCAGTCGGAGCTGCGTGCCGGGCTGCGTGCCGGTGGGAATCTTGATCGTCGCCCGGCCTTCGAGGGTCGGCACTTCAATTTCCGCGCCCAGTGTGGCCTGCACAAAGCTCACGGGAATTTCGCACAGCAGATCGTCGCCGTCGCGCGAGAAAATTTCGTGATGTTTAACGTTTAGGAAAACATATAAATCACCGGTTGGCCCGCCGCGAAAGCCGGCCTCGCCGTTACCTTGCGAACGCAGGCGCGAGCCGCCCTCGACGCCCGCCGGGATGCGCAGCTTGATCTTGGAGCTTTTCTGGCGCTTGCCGTCGCCGTGGCAGGTCTTGCACGGTTTTTCGAGAATGCGGCCCTGGCCTTTGCAGTGCGGGCAGGTCTGCGCGATGCTGAAAATGCCGCGCGACGTCAGCACCTGGCCGCGGCCGCCGCAGGTGGCGCAGGGGCGCAGCTTGGAGCCGGCTTCTGCGCCGGAGCCGTTGCAGGTTTCGCACTGGTCGAGCTTGGTGACGGAAATTTCCTTTTCGCAGCCCAGCGCGGCCTCTTCGAGCGTTAGCTCCAGATCGTAACGCAAATCGTCGCCGCGCTGTGGTCCGGTCGGATCCTGGCCGCCGCCGAAAATGTTTTCAAAAATGCTGCCGCCCGCGCCGCCGCCGAACACCTCGCGGAAAATGTCAAACGGATCGTGAAAGCCCCCGCCACCCGCGCCGCCGCCCCGGCTGGTGCGCTGGCGCGGATCAAACGCCGCATGGCCGTATTGGTCATAGGCGGCGCGTTTCTGCGGGTCGCTCAACGCCTCGTAGGCTTCCCCCAGTTCCTTGAAACTCTCCTCGGCCGCCTTGTCGCCCGGATTTTTGTCCGGGTGATATTTCACGGCTAGCTTGCGGTAGGCTTTCTTGATTTCCTCGTCGCTCGCGCCCTTGCTGATGCCGAGGACTTCGTAATAGTCGCGTTTGGCCATCGGATGAATAAATTAAAATTTAAAATAACAGAGCGCGGTAAGTTCGCATTTTTTGAAATCGGTATTTTTCATTTTGCCTGGTCCGCCGGTTTTTTGGCGACGATCACCGTGGCGGCCCGCAGTAAGCGGTCTTTGAATTTGTAACCTTTACGGAGCTGTTGGGTGACGTGGTCTTCCGGCATGTCGGCGGTTTCCTGCTGGGAAACGGCCTCATGCAGCATGGGGTCGAACGGTTTGCCGGTGGCGTCAATTTCCTCAAGGCCGGTATCGGCGAGCGCGCCCTTGAGCTGCTGCTGGATCATCGCCACGCCGGACTGTAGGGACGTGAGCTTGTCGCCCGTGGCTGATTGTGCGGCGGTCAGCGCCATCTCGAAATTGTCCAGCACGGGCAGCAGTTTTTGGAGCAGTGAAAAACTGGCGTATTGTGCGGCCTCGATTTTTTCGCGGGCGGCGCGCTTCTTGAAATTGTCAAAATCGGCGGTGGTGCGCAGCAGGCGGTCCCAGTTTTCGTCAGCCTTGGCGGCACGGCCCTTCAAATCCTCTATCTGTTCGGGCGAAAGCGCAACGGGTTCGACCGGGCTGGTGGTCGGTTCAGCGGATGATGTCTCGTTCTCGGTTTTGCTCATAGGTTTTTTGCGGCCAAACATTCGGCCGGGAAAATAACAGATGCGCGGATGCCCGGCAACGAGCAACACACGTGGAGTTCCGCTTGGAAATCGAAAGGGAGAGATTTATTTCGCCGGTAATATTTTCTGAAATTCCGGCAGGGAGCGAATCCGCTCCAGCCGCGGGTCGGTGCGTGCGGCGGTGACCAAATCACGGGCTTTGGGATCTTTCGCCAGCCGCTGGGCACTCAAGTCCAGCGCGATTTTGAGATTTTGCAGCGCCTCGGTTGACTGGCCGGTGTAGGCTTGCAGGGCGGCGAGATCATAACGCGATTCCGGTTGGTCCGGTGCCAAGCGGACCAGGGTTTTGACCGCCGTTTCCAGCTTGGCCAAATTGCCCAGCTCGGCGTAATGCTGGGCGATCATCTGGGCGTCCGGAAACTTGATTTCCGGCCGTCCTAGGGCCTCATCGAATAGCGTGACCGCCTGGTTGGTCTGCTGCATTTGCAGATAAACACCGCCCAACACAACGAGGTTTTGCACATTGGCGGGGTTGGTGCGGGCGGCATCGGCCATCGCCGTCAACTGACTGCTGGCCTGCATATGTTCGGTGCTCTGGCTTTTGTAGCCTTGCAAGGTCGTGATCAGCCCCGTGATCGAGTCGTTGTAGGGATCCAGTTTTTTGCAGGTTTCGGCCACGGTGATGGCATCGTCAAACCGTCCAAATTGCAGGAGAAAATTAACGTAGCGATAAACCGCCTCCGGGCTGTAGGGGCAGAACGCGAAGGCCTGTTTGAAGGCGAAATCGGTTTCGCGGACGAGCGCGGCTTGGGCCGCGGGGGTTTTCTGCATATATTCCGGCGGACAGCCGCCTGGATTCTGAGGGCTGCGCGGGAAGCAGCGCCATAAATACATCCCTGCCTGTGAGCTGCGCAGTTTGGAGAACGCCTTCTGCGCGTCGTCATCGCGCACAAAGGCGCGGTCGCCGGTGTACCCTTTGTAATTGTTGTGGATGTAGGTCTGCTCCACAAAGTCAGCAATCTGCTGGACGCTAGTGTCATAGGTGATCCAGTTGCCGCAGAGCCGCGTGGAAAACTTCGACCAGAACTCGTGGTCCAGCTTGAACACCTCGTCGGGCAGTTCCGGCAGCGGATTACGGTTGATCTTCATGATTATGCCGAACGGTGTTTCGTAGGGATACATCCATTTGAGCGGGAAACTCTCCTCGACGTAAAAGGAATTGCTCGGGTTTTGGTCGAAAATCACCTTGCACAGCAGGCCGTTGATGGCCATCACGGCCACTTGGCCAGAGACCTGCACCCGGCCAGCGCTGTCCACATGGACATCCTCGCCGGGATCAAGCTGGCCGATTTGCTGGCGTTGCGCCACGTCTTCGGTGTAATCTTGAAAACATTTTTGCGAGTCTTCCGGCGACGGGATGTAAATCTCGTTCGGCGGATAAACGCCGCGCGCGCGCCGGTATTTTTCCACATACGCGCCCCAGGCGGTGAACGGCCGGTCCAGCACGTTACCCAGCAGCGAGGCGGTCCCTTCAATCAGTCCGCTGCCGGAATCGCCGCTGCCCAAATCACCGCCTTGAGTGACAATGCTGCCCGGGCTGGTCACATGGAGCACGGCGGCGATGTACTTGAACAACCGGCTGAAGAACGGCGGATCCACCTGCTTGGAGCGGTTGTATTGCGCGCGGAGATAATCCAGATAGGTGCCGTCGGCCAGCGCGTTTTGCGTGATGAGATAGCAGTCGCGGCGGTCGAATTTCTGATCTTGTTCCGGCTGGCAGCGGTGCGGAATGAAGCTGTCGCAGAAAATCGAATACGTCGGGCAGAACCGGCCGGGGTCGGTGCCCCCGAAGAGCACTGTGTTGCGGTCCATTTCTGGGTAAATGACAGTAGCGTTCGTCGGATTTTTCAACAGCGCGGAGCGGAGGTCATTGTCGTAGCTCAAGTGCCCGGTCTTCGGGTCGGTGAAGGGCGGCGTGAACATGTCGTGCCCGAACCAGAAGCCGAACCAGTGGTTGCGCTGCTCGCTTTTATACCAGTGCGACAAGCCGGACCACGCCGGCATGATGCTGAACAGGCATAGCATGATCAGCACCGGCCCGCGCTGGCGATAGACCATCAGCGCGCCGATGATGCAAACCGGAATCGCCAGCAGGATCAGGTTGGCAAACACCGGCAGGCCGTATTGATACTTGTCAAAGGCCAGCGCGATGTGATGCGGCAGTTCCGAGAGGCTGATTTCACCCGCCGGGCCGCGATAAAGTTTGCCCGTGGCATCCTTGAGGCAATACACCGCCAGCACCACGGCCACCACCGCGCCCAGCAAACCCCAAAACCGCATTTTCTGGTAATGGGTAGCCGTATAGGCCGCCATCAGCGTTAGGCCGTAGCCGATCATGATGGCAAACAACCCGTGCGACGCGGTGAAAAACACCTTGTTCAAATCCGTCGAGGAACGGTCGGGGGACACGTTGATGAGCACCACCAGCAGCACCGAGAGGCAGATGTAAATGGCCGTCAGCCCGATGATCCAAGAACGTTCACGCTTGTGCATCTTCAGCAAAAACACAAACGGCAGCAGGCCGATAAACATATAAACCCAGCTGAACGATTCTGAAAGCCCCTGAATGATATACCAGAGCTGGAACGCAAAATGTTTGGGATCGGAAAAAACATTGTAGCTCTGGATGGATTCATATTGGCCGCGGCTCAATGCGTGGAAGAAGCCTTCGACCGTGCGCGGATAGCCCCATTGCATCGGCGGATCGGTCATGCCGGAAATCGGTTCGTAAAAATAAACGGACACGCCTAACGTCCACATCACACCCATCAGGATGACAGATTTCCATTCGGACAAAAATCCGCGCGTCTCCATAGCTAGCCAGCCGCCGGTCAGGATCGAGCCGATGCCGACGATGTGAAACAGCGTTACCTCGATGGAACTCATGTTTTGCAGCGCCGGCACGCTGCTCATCAGCATCAGGCCGGTAAGATACACCGCGCTATTCGCCAGGAACATGTCGCGGCCCAAGCGCGGCAGCGCCATGGCGATGGCCACTTCAATGCCCATCGCGCTCAATAGCAGCGTCTGGTGAATCGTTGCACACAAGCCGTAAAGGAACATCGCCAGATACAAATAGCGGCGCTGCTGCGGCGCATACATCCAGCGCATCAGGCATGCGATCACCGCGATCAGCCACGGCACGCCGAACAATGAAATGCGGTTGATCACCACTGATTCGCTCCACATGAACACGTCGAAGCCCAGCAAAGTGCCCGCCACAAAACCGGACACTGAGCAGATAACGTTTTCCCACTGGCGCGGCAAATCTTTGATGACCTCGATGCCCTCGATCAACATGCTGCTGCCACGCGACACCATCAGCGCCAGCAGGCCGCAGCCCATCGCGGCGGCAAACGATTCGCCGACTTCCACTCGCCACGCCACGTTGCCAATCGGCAATATCGCCGTCCAGAACCACGCGTACACCGACCAGAACGGATAGCCCGGCGGATGCGGAATGCCTGCGTAAAAGGCGCCTGTGCATAGCTCGCCGGAATCCTCCAGCGTCTGTTCCGGCGCTAGCGTAAACAGATAAACAATCCAGACCACGCCAAAAGTGATGGCCAAAGTCAGCCAATCGGTCGGCCGGAACATCGGGGCCACGGCCACCGGTGCGGAGGGTGCGAGGGGTTTGACGGCGGCCTTCGGGTCTTTCGGTTGATTCGATTTGGGTTTTTCCATTGTTTGGCTTCAGTTGCTAAAATTCGTTGTCGGCGTAAAGCGCATACTAGACTGGAAAACACTCTGGTTTGTCCAATCAAAAGTGACGCCGGCCAGATGATTTTCCGGCGTTTGCGCGCCCACCGTGGCATATGCCGCATTGTTTTGACTGCTCAAAATCAACGTCGTCGCCAGCTTCGGGTTCAGACCCTCGCCGCCGTGGTTAAACGCCGCCAGCGTCAGCAGCGCGCAAGCCATCGTCGGCGCGAGGGCGCCCCACAGCCAGCGGGCCGGCGGAATATCCGCCTCGCCGCCGTCCAGACTTAGGATTCGGCGCTTAAGCCCCGCCGCCGGCCGACGCGGACGCCAGGAATGCAATGGCATCTCGTTCAATTCTTTCATAAGCGATTCCTTCCAGTTTCAATTTTAACTTTTGCAAACCGTAGCGGTAGCGGCCCGCCGCCGTGTTGGGTGAAATCTCCAGCAGCCCGCCGATTTCCTCGAACGTGCAGTCGTGCCAGACTTTCAGCACAATGACTTCGCGCTGTTCCAGCGGCAATTCCGCGAGTCGTCGCATGGCCGCCCGTTCCGCCGGCGTCTCGTCCGCGTCCTGCTCGAACCAGCGCAGCGACTCCCATTCGCGGGTCAGCCGCCGCCAAAGCGTGCGCCGGAGGTTCAGCGCGCGGTTGCGGTAGCTGCGCCGCAAATAATGCTCCGCCTTGGCCGGCGGCTCCGTTAGTTGCAGTAGCGCCAGAAAAGTTTCCTGCAAAACATCCTCCGCCTCGCCGTGGCCCAGGCCGAGCGCGCGGCCATACAAGATCAACTGCGCCGCCTGCGCGTCGTAGAGCCGCCCGCACCAATGTTGCGAATGAGTTCCGTTCACGGTTTCAATCCATAGACACCGCCCCTGCCGGATTTGTATAAATTATTTTTGGGTTCCATCCGCAGCTGCCGGCCAGTAGCATCCCGGTGCCACCGGTTGTGGATATTGTGGATAACTTTTGCCGCTATTTTGAAAAAAGTGTTTTGTCTTGTTTTTCCGATCCGTTAACATGGCTTGATTTTTAATCAGGCCAGTCATGCCGCGATTCCAAAGCACCAATCCAAAAGATCCGACGGATATCACCTGTTCGCCGGGGTTGGTTTATTCTGCCGACACGAACAAGGCGGTGCCGGATTCTTTCGCCGAATGGCTGGCGCAGCCAGCCTGCGACATCACGGCTGAAGCTGCTGCGGATCACAGTCGTTTTTTGGGGCGGCTGGATGAAGCTCCGGGCCAGCCGCCGATTCGGCCGTGCGCCTGATCCGCCGGTTTGTCCTTCGCTGTGAAACTCAAGCGTTACCTGGACCTCTACGCCGCACTGTGGAAAAATTCCGTGGCGCGCGAGATGTCCTTCAAGGGCAATTTCATCCTGTGGATTCTGGTGGAGGTGTTATGGTTTGGTTTGCAATTGAGTTTCGTCTCCGTGGTGTTCTCGCAGACCGACGCCATCGGCTCGTGGACAAAATGGCAGATGGTGATGCTCGTGGGCGCGAGCAATTTCATCCAGCAGCTTTATCAGGCGTTTTTCCTGACCAATTGCACTAATCTTTCGGAGCTGGTGCGTACGGGTAAGATGGATTTCCTGCTCCTGCTGCCGGTAAACACCCGCTTCCTGGTCTCGCTGCGCGTGGTGGATCTAGGCGCGTTCATCAACGCGCTGTTCGGCTTGTCGGTGATGATTTTTGCGGCGGTGAAATTAAGCCTGCAGCCGACCGCGCTGCAAATCGCCGGGTTCGCCGCGCTGTGCGTCGTGGGAATTTTGGTTCACTATTCGCTGATGTTCATCCTCGCCACGATTTGTTTCTGGACGGTGCGGGCGCAGGGCATTGTCTGGGGCTACTACAACCTGTTTAACATTGCGCGGATGCCAGACGAGGCGTTTCGCGGCGGGTTCAAGGCGGTGTTCACCTTCGCTCTGCCGGTGCTGCTGGTGAGCAACGTGCCGGTGCGCGTGCTGGCGAACAAAATCAGTTCGCCCTGGTCGTGGCTGCTACTGGTCGGCGTGGGACTGGGCTGGGCGGCGGTGGCGGAAGGGTTTTGGCGCGTGTCCGTGCGGCGCTACACCAGCGCCAGTTCCTGAACGCAGGAAGCGCCGCTGGAATTCGCGATCTGTTGGCGGTGGCTTGATATTCAAACGCTGGCAGTGCCGCCGCCGGAGCAAAATTAACATTGTCAGCCGGCCGGCATCTGGTAGATTAACCGTCCGCTGTTTTCGGACACCTTCCGAAGACGGTGGAAACGGCCTTCAAATTTGCCTTCGTGTGAAAGCAATCGGCCATAACAACACCTAACTAAAATCCCGTTTCCGCGGGATGCTCCGGTAAATCCGGGGTGATAACCAAAGGAAAATTGTGAGCACTATCGGCGTAAAAGAATTGTTGGATGCCGGCGTCCATTTTGGACATCAGACGAAGCGTTGGAACCCCAAGATGAAGCCTTTCATCTTCGACGCGCGCAACGGAATTCATATCATTGATTTGAGCAAGACCGAGGCGCAGCTCGAAACAGCCTTGAATTTCCTCACCACTGCTGTCCGCAAGGGCGGAAAAATTTTGTTCGTGGGCACCAAGAAGCAGGCGCAGATCTGCGTCAAGGAAACGGCCAAGGAAACCGGCCAGATGTTCGTGGTCGAGCGCTGGCTCGGCGGCACGCTGACGAATTTTGCCACGGTCAAGACTTCCATCAAGCGCCTCAAGGAAATTGAGCGCTGGGAAACCGACGGCACGCTCTCCGGCTACGTCAAGCAGGAGCAGGCCGCCATCCGCCGCGAAGGCGCGCGATTGCAGAAGTATTTCGACGGCCTCCGCGAATTAGACAAGATGCCTGCCGCTCTGTTTGTTGTGGACGTGAAACGCGAACACAACGCCGTGGCCGAAGCCAAGAAGCTCGGCATTCCGGTCGTGGCGCTGGTGGACACGAACAGCGATCCGGAAGATGCCGATTATCCGATTGCCGCGAATGACGACGCCATCCGCTCCGTGCGTTTGCTGCTGGGTGCCGTTTCACAGGCGATCACGCAGGCGCGCGCGGAATTTGAATCCAAGAAATCCCGCCGGGTGAGCGAAGACGCCCCCGCCGCCGAAGCTAAGCCGGCGGAAGCTGCGCCCGTGGCCGCTGCGGTGGCGGCCTAATTTGATTTGACGGACACGGGAGAACTTATTTTCCCGCGGCCCGTCCATCAATTATCAACTAAAAACGATCAACTTTTCTATGGCTGAAATCACTGCTACAAATGTGGCCAAGCTCCGTGAATTGACGGGCGTTGGCATGATGGAATGCAAAAAGGCGCTCGTCGAAGCGCAGGGCAGCATTGAGGCTGCCGTGGATTTGCTCCGCAAGTCCGGCGCCGCGAGCGCCGCGAAAAAAGCGACGCGTGAAGCCCGCGAAGGCGTCATTGCCCAGTTCATCGCGCCGGGTGGCCAGTCCGGCGTGTTGGTGGAAGTGAATTGCGAAACCGATTTTGTCGCCCGCAACGAGGCGTTTCGCGCCTTTGCTGACGAGATGGCAAAGAAGGTTGCCGCCGATCCAAACGTAAACCTCGAAGCTGATCGTGCCGCCGCCGTCGGCAAGATGGGTGAGAATATCAAGATCACCCGCAACGCGCGCCTGGAAGTTTCCGGCCACGGACTCGTCGCCGCCTACATCCATCTCGGTGCGAAAGTCGGCGTGCTCGTCGAAGTCGGTGCCGGCAAGCCGGAGACCACCGGCAAGGAAGAATTCAAGCAGCTTGTGAAAGACATTACGCTCCAGATTGCCGCCGGTTTTCCGCAGGTGGTTTCGCGCGACAACGTGTCGGCCGCCGTCATCGCCAAGGAACGCGAGATCGCTGCGCAGTCCGACCGCTTGAAAGGCAAGCCCGCTGCCGCAATGGAAAAAATCCTCGCCGGGGTGCTGGATAAATTTTTCCAGACTTACTGCCTCGTGGATCAGGGCTTCGTGAAGCGCAATTCCGAAGTCAGCGTCAAGGAACACGTCGCGCAGATCGGTAAGCAGCTCGGTGACGAAATCGTCATCCGCCGGTTTGTTCGCTTTCAAGTGGGCGAAGCTGTGGCGGCCTGATCGGCAGTTCCACTCTTTCTAAGGCGTCCGGCGACGGACGCCTTTTTTGTTCTCTGATTAACTTTTGAAAATAAAGCCGCTGGATCAGTGCCTCCAAGATCACCGAATTGCTGGATGAAATCGGTGCCCATGGAAAAATCCCGGCTGAGACGGCAAAATTCCTGAAAAAAGTTATTGCACGGTGGCGCGCAGTTGCTATTATCGGCGTCCGCTTTCGGAAAAACCGGGAGTGGAATTTTATCAACCATTAACAGACAATCGTTCTTTGTATGGCTCAACGTATTAGAATCCGCCTCAAGGCTTATGACTTCCGGGTTATAGACCAGTCGGCCCGCGAAATTGCCGACACCGTCAAGCGCACGGGTGCCCGCGTCGCCGGCCCGATCCCGCTCCCTACCCGCATCGAGAAATTCACTGTCCAGCGCTCCCCGCATTCGGACAAGAAGTCTCAGGAAACTTTCGAACAACGCACCCACAAGCGGCTGATTGACATCCTTGATCCGACCGCCAAGACCGTGGACGAATTGAAGAAGCTCAATTTGCCCGCCGGCGTGGACATCACCATCAAAATCTGAGGACCCCACCATGCCACTAGGACTTTTAGGAAAAAAACTCGGTCACACTCGCGTCTATAATGCGCAAGGTGTGTTAATCCCCGTGACGGTCGTGCTTGCCGGCCCTAACCGCGTGCTTCAAGTGAAGACGCAGGCTGGCAAGGATGGATATAATTCTGTCCAGCTCGGCTTTGATGACCAGAAGGAACAGCGGCTGACCAAGGCCTTGGTGGGTCACATCAAGAAGCACAACGGCGTGGCCGTGAAGCGCATTAAGGAATTTCGCAACTTCTCCAAAGATGTGAAACCCGGTGATGTCGTAGGCCCGGCGCTGTTTGCGCCCGGTGATTTCATTGATGCCATTGGCACGACCAAAGGCCGTGGTTTTGAAGGCGTGATGAAACGCCATCATTTCGGCGGTGGACCCTCCACGCACGGTCACAAGGGCTGGCATCGTCGCGGTGGCGCGATCGGTCAGCGTTTGTTCCCAGGCACGGTGCTCCGCGGTTTCAAAATGCCCGGTCACATGGGTCAGGTCAGTCGTACCACGCAAAACCTAGAAGTGATTCAGGTGCGCGAGGCGGACAACATTCTTCTCATCAAAGGGGCGATCCCCGGCTCGGAAGGCGATTACGTCGTCATTCGCGAATCCAAGAAACGTCCGAAGGGCTGGAAAGCCCCGGTTGCTTCCGTCGGCAAGAAAAAGGCCGACGTCAAAGCCGCCAACGCTGCCGCTGCCGCCAAGAAATAATAACAAGCCATGAAAATTTCCATTAAAAATACTGCTGGCAAAGATGCCGGCGAACTCGAAGTCAAGTTCGCCGTCGTTGAAAACGGCAAAGGCACCCAGGCTGTTCATGACGCCGTGACCGCGTATCGCGCGGCGCAGCGCAGCGGCACCGCCAAGGCCAAGAACGCCGGCGAAGTCTCCGGAACCAACAAGAAACCGTGGAAGCAAAAAGGCACTGGCCGCGCCCGCGCCGGTTCCTTTCAATCGCCGATCTGGGTTGGTGGTGGTGTTACGTTCGGACCCCGGCCGCGCGATTTCACAAAGACGATTTCCAAAAAAACCCGCGCGCTCGCGTTGCGCAAGGCTTTGAGTGAACGGCTCAAGTTGAACGACGTGATCATCTTGGACGATTTGAAATTGTCCTCGGGCAAGACGAAAGATTTCGTCAAGGTAATTGACGCCTTGGGATTGACGGGCACCACGCTCCTGATTTCCAATGGCGACGAAAATAAAAACCTCACGCTCGCCGCCCGCAACATTTGTGGCGTCACGCTGACCACGAGCGACTCGCTCAACACCTACGATGTGTTGCGCCCGGACAAGCTCGTTTTCACGAAGAGCGCGTTTGAAAAAGTCGAAGCCCGTCTGACCAAGGAATAACATGAACCCTTTTGAAATCATCAAGACCGTGCGCCTGACGGAAAAAGGCACGCGCCAGAGCGAAAAGTATAACCAATACACCATTGTGGCCGACCGCCTCGCGACCAAGCCGCAGATCCGGCAGGCCGTGCAGGAACTATTCAAGGTCAAGGTTACCCGCGTCAACACGCTGAATGTTCGCGGCAAAGATCGCCGTAAACGCACTGCGCAGGCCGGCAAGGCCTCGAACTGGAAAAAAGCCATCGTCACCTTGAAAGAGGGCGACAAGATTGTTTTAACCTAGTCGTTTAAACTTCCAAAGCAAAAGGCCGGCGAATCTTTCGCCGGCCTTTTTTATATTTTAGATGGTTGCGAATGTTACGCGGTTTGCAATTCAGTTTTGGGCTTGCGCGGTTTGGCGACTTTCTTTGGTGCGGCCAACGGTTCCGGGCCGGCCATCGGTTCGGGCAGATAGAGATAGCGTCCGCAGCTTTCGCATAGTTGGACGTCGGCATTGTGCATCAGCGTGAGCACCACATTGCGCGGGACGCTGATGTGGCAGGCGCTGCAAGAAGACTGGTTGCGGATGAGGGCGACGCCTTTTTTGCCGCGCGCGACGAGCCGGTCATAGTGCGCCAGAATTGGCGGCGGAACTTTGGCGCGCAGTTCTGCGGATTTTTTTTCCTGGCCCGACGCAGCGGGACCGTTGATTTCCAAGGTTTGAAGTTGCAGGAGAATTTTAATGATGTCGTTCATAATCGGATGAAAGCAAAATTCATCCATTGGTAATTATGCCTCTTTTAGCCGGGATTGCTAATCTTCTTTTGTCATTTATGTATTCCTTTGAAAATCACAACTTCAAATCATCATCCGTCACCGCGCCAAGCGAAGCGCTGGTCACATGGGCCGCGTATTTGGCCAGCACGCCGCGGGTGTAGCGGGGTGCGGGCTGTTTCCATGCTTTGCGGCGGGCGGCCAGTTCCTTCGCAGGTAAGGCCAGCGTCAGTTCCCGCTTCTCGGCGTCGATGCGGATGGGGTCGCCGTTCTTCACCAGCGCAATTGTCCCGCCCACGTAAGCCTCCGGCGTGATATGTCCCACCACAAAGCCATGGCTGCCGCCGGAAAACCGCCCATCGGTGATGAGCGCCACATCTTTGCCGAGGCCTTTACCCATGATGGCGGAAGTGGGCGAAAGCATCTCGCGCATGCCAGGTCCGCCCTTCGGTCCTTCGTAGCGGATCACGATGACGTGGCCTTTCTTGACCGTGCCGTTGAGAATGGCTTTCATTGCCTTCTCCTCGGATTCAAACACGATGGCTTTGCCCTCGAAGTGCAATCCTTCCTTGCCGGAAATCTTCGCGACCGCGCCGTCGCTGGCAAGATTGCCGCGCAAGATGACGAGGTGGCTATCCTTCTTGATCGGATTGTCGAAGCGGTGAACGATGGTCTGATAGCTCGGATACGGTTTCACGTCGGCGAGCGTCTGCGCCATGGTTTCGCCGGTGACAGTCAGGCAATCGCCGTGGAGCAACTTCTTGTCGAGGAGCATCTTCATCAGCGGCCGGATGCCGCCTACGGCGATGAGTTCAGACATAAGATGTTTGCCGCTCGGCTTCAAGTCCGCGAGCACGGGCACGCGTTTGCCGATGCGGGTGAAGTCGTCAATGGTTAGCTTTACCTTCGCGGCATGCGCGATGGCGAGCAGATGTAGCACGGCATTCGTGGAACCGCCGAGCGCGATGACCACGGTGATAGCGTTCTCAAACGCTTTCTTCGTGAGGATGTCTAGCGGCTTGATGTCGCGCTGCAACATTTTCACCACGGCGGCCCCGGCGGCGCGGCAGTCGGCAAGCTTCGCGGGCGAAACAGCATTCTGCGCGGAGCTGTTTGGCAGACTCATGCCGAGCGCTTCAATGGCGCTGGCCATGGTGTTGGCGGTATACATGCCGCCGCAGGAACCGGCGCCGGGAATGGCGCATTGTTCGACGGCTTGAAATTCTTGGTCCGTTATTTTGTGGTTTGCGTGTGCGCCGATGGCTTCGAAAACGGAAACCACGTCCAGCTTGCGCGCGTCACCGGTGATGCAGCCCGGCAGAATCGTGCCGCCATAGACAAAGACTGCGGGGCGGTTCATGCGCGCGATGGCGATGAGCGAGCCAGGCATGTTTTTGTCGCAGCCTCCGATGGCCACATAGCCGTCCATGCCGGCGCAGCCCACGACGGTTTCGATGGAGTCGGCGATGACTTCGCGCGAGACCAGCGAGTATTTCATGCCCTCGGTGCCCATCGAGATGCCGTCTGAAACGGTGATCGTGTTAAAAATGATCGCCTTGCCGCCGCCTTCGTTTACGCCTTTTTCAGATTCGAGCGCGAGCTTGTCAATGTGCATGTTGCACGGCGTGACATCGCTCCAGGTGGAGGCGACGCCGATGAGCGGCTTCTTGAAATCTTCGGTCTTGAAACCAACCGGATAAAGCATGGCGCGCGCTGCGGCGCGTTCGTCACCGTCGAAGAGAATGCCGGAAAAAGGCCGGGTATTAATTGCGGAATGTTGCTTTTTCATCGCGGGATATTGCCAGAAAAATCACGGAACGGCAAGTCGCGGGAGCTTGAAAAAGAAACACGCCTTGTACAAAACGCGTAATATAAAAGCGTCTTGCTGGCATTCTGTATTGGCGTGGGCGTCCGTAAGTCAGACGCAAAGAATGGTCAGCTTTTTCGGCCCATGCGCGCCCAGGACCAGGATTCTCTCAATATCGCCAGTGCGGCTGGGGCCGGTGATGAACGAAATCATGCTCGGAAAATCGGGCGAGTATTTTGACTGCAACATTGTAAACGCCGCCGGCAGGTCGGCGACCAGTTGTTCGCGCCGGGCGATCACGACATGATGCGGCGGCAGCACGGACAAGGCGCGCCCGCCCGCGCTTCGGCTGGTCACGGCCACACCGCCGGTTTGCGCGATGAGCGCATCACATTCGGTGATGCCGGCGTCGCACTTCTCCATTTCCTGAATATCATAGCCGCGGTCGGTGAGCGTCACCGGCAGGCCGAGCGCTTTACACGTAAAGTCAGTCAGTTCGCCGCCGTGGCTGGCGACGCGCTGCCAATTTTCCGCGTCGCGCAATTTAAGGAGCGCGGCTTTTAATTCATCGCGGCTGGCGAGGAGTCGAAAATCCGCCTTTAAATCGGCGGCGTTTTTGGCGAACAATGAAAACTGTTCCGCCACGCTCGCGCCGACCAGCGGCAGCCATTCGCGCGCGTGGTTCGCGGACGGTTCGGCGGACGCCTGAACCGACAGATCGCCCTGCGAGCGTGGCCGGGGAGCAGACACCGTCAACGCCTCGCGGATGCGGCCAAGAATTTTCTCTCTCTCGCTCAAAGCTTTTTCTTCATTTTTCATTCTGCTTGCATCATTTCCTTTTTTTCCACCAATCCTTGAATGACTCGCGCGGCAGCGGCGGGAGATCGCGGGTTTTTGTCCACGCTTTCGCCGGGTCCAGCGCGCTGCCTTTCAGCGCGCGCTGCAGCGGCTGGGTGAGCCAGCCAATTTTCTTAGCCAGCGACCAGAACAATGGTTCGTTCGCAACGATGCCGAAGATTTGATACGCCAGCCGCTCAAAGAACGCCGGTTCGCTCGCGGAGGCGTTGCGCCGGTTTTGCAGCAGATGATGGTGCAAATCGATTTTCACCGGACACGCCTCGGTGCAGGCACCGCACAGTGACGACGCGTTGGAAAGATGTTTCCACTCCTGCAACCCGCGCAAGTGCGGCGTGATGACCGAGCCGACCGGGCCGCTATAAGTGGTGCCGTAAGTGTGGCCACCGACGTTGCGGAAAATCGGGCAGACGTTCAGGCACGCGCCGCAGCGGATGCAGTGAAGCGCGTCGCGTTGTTCGGCATCGGCGAGGAGTTCGGTGCGGCGGTTGTCGAGCAGGACGACATGCCATTCCTCCGGGCCGTCGCATTCGCCGGGCTGGCGCGGGCCGGAATACATCGTGTTGTAGCACGTCATCGGCTGGCCGGCACCGGCGGTCGCGAGCATCGGCAAAAACAGCGCGAGGTCGCTGAAGCGTGGCAAAACTTTCTCAATGCCCATCAGCGTGATCATCGTCTTCGGCAGCGCGGCGGTGAGGCGGGCGTTGCCTTCGTTTTCCGTGATGGAAATCATGCCGGTCTCGGCGATAGCAAAATTTGCTCCGGTGAAACCAACGTCGGCCGTGATGTATTTCTGTCGCATCACGCGGCGCGCTACCATCGTCAATTCTTCCGGCGAATCCGATGGCGCATCGCCAAGTTCTTTTTGGAACAAATCTTTGATTTCGCCACGGGTCAGGTGCATTGAGGGAAAAACGATGTGATACGGCGGCTCGTGCCGGAGTTGCACGATAAATTCGCCAAGGTCGGATTCGACGACGGTGAAGCCTTCTTTTTCCAGCGCGTGGTTCAGATGAATTTCCTCCGACGTCATTGCCTTAGACTTGATGATGCAGCGCGCTTTTTTGTCGCGGAGAATTTGCGCGATGATTTCGCGCGCCTGTTCGCCGTTGCTGGCCCAGTGGACTTTCGTGCCGCGCGCTTCGAGTTTGGCGGTCAGCGCTTCCAGATGCTTGTCCAGATGATTGACGGCTTCCCATTTGGTTTCAGCGGCGGCCTGGCGGGCGGATTCCCAGCTTTGGAACGCGGCCTTGCGCTTGTCGCGGATAATTTCGTAGCTGCGTAATGCCGTGCGGATGACCAGCCGGTGCCGCAAGTCGCCGGCTTTCTCGGTGGCGCGCGTTTTGAAATCGGAAACGAAAGTGCTCATTGGTGGTTTAAGACCTCGGCGAGGCTGATGGTTTTGGTCGGCTTGCCCTGGCGCGATAGCAAGCCTTGGATATGCATGAGGCAGCTCGAATCGCTGGAGACAATGTATTCCGCGCCGGTTTCGGCGGCGCTCGCGCATTTCACCTCGCCCATCGCCGTGGAAATCATCGGAAATTTGGCCGCGAACGTGCCGCCGAAACCGCAGCACGATACCTCGGTCATCTCGACGAGTTCCAAATCGCGGACGTTCGTAAGCAGTGCGCGCGGCTGCTTGTGAATGCCTAGTTCGCGCAGGCCATGGCAGCCGTCATGAAATGTGACCTTGTGCGGAAACTTCGCGCCGAGATTGGTCACGCCCAGCTTGCTGACGAGAAAATCAGAAAATTCCCAAGTGCGAGCGGCCACTCGCGCGGCGAGTTCCGCATGGCGCGTGGCTTTGAAAAGTTCGGGATAAAAGTTTTTCACCATCGCGCCGCAGGAGCCGGAGCCGATGACGACCGCTTCGGCATCCGCCAATTTTTCTAGCACCGGCGTGGCGATGGTATGGGCTTCGGCGTGGTAGCCGGAGTTAAACGGCGGCTGGCCGCAGCAGGCGATCGCATCCGGGCAGATCACAGTGTGGCCAAGGCGTTCTAAAATTTCGACCATGCTGATGCCGGCGCGCGGATACAGCGCATCCATAAAACAAGGAATGAAAAGCGTGACGGTCATGCGTGGTATTTAACGGTTAATTCAAAACGATATTCTTTACCCGGCGGGGCGAAGTGTCATCAAAAAAATCCTGGAATTCTTTTGGCTTCTCGGATGGAGCTTGATTAGGCAGGATATTGGCAAATCGAACCATGTATTTTGGGAAAAAAATTGTCGTGGTTATGCCCGCCTACAATGCGGCCAAGACCGTTACTATGACGGTGGACGAGGTGATGCAGCAGGGCATCGTGGATGAAATCATCCTCGTGGACGACCGCAGCCGTGACGACACCGTGCAGGTTGCCTCGTCATTGCTGGGTGTGCGTGTGCATGTGCATGAAAAAAACACCGGCTACGGCGGCAACCAAAAAACGTGCTACCGGCTGGCGCTGGAGGCGGGCGCGGACATCGTTATTATGGTGCATCCCGATTATCAATATACGCCGAAGCTGATTCCGGCGATGGCCTCAATCATCGCCAACGACCTGCATCAGTGCGTGCTGGCGAGCCGGATTCTCGGCGGCTATTCGTTGCAGGGCGGGATGCCGGGTTGGAAATACGTGGCGAACCGGTTTCTAACGGCGGCGGAAAATTTTTTGCTCGGCGCAAAACTCTCGGAATATCACACCGGCTACCGGGCGTTTTCAAAATCGCTGCTGCAAAAGCTGGAGCCGAATTTGGCGGGGAACTCGGATGACTTCGTTTTCGACAACCAGATGATCGCGCAGATTTTGTGGCACGGTTTCACCATCGGCGAGGTGAGCTGCCCGACGAAATATTTCAAGGAAGCTTCGTCCATCAATTTCCGGCGCAGTTGCAAATACGGTTTCGGCTGCTTGAACGTCGGCCTGAATTTCCGGCTGGCAAAAATGGGGCTGGCTCGGCCGAAGCTGTTTTTTTCGTAAACCGAACCAGCCGCCAGCTGGTCGGCCTTTTCCCAGCGGTTGGTTTCCCGAAAATAAAATGAGCGGCACTGGTTTGCCAGCGCCGCTGCAAATCACTGGCACCAGGTGCCGGAAATTTATTTCTTGAGCGAGAGCGCGAGGCGGGATTTTTTGCGGTTGGCGGTCGGGCGGGAAATGGCCCCGACCTTCACGGCCTTGTCAAAGGCGGAATGAACGCCGGCCAGAAGCTTGGTGGCCTCGTCTTTTTTACCGGCGACCAGGGTGGCGCGGAATTGCTTCTCCGCGCGGCGCAGGCGGGACTTCACCGCGCTGTTCTGGAGGTTCTTGCGTTGGCTGTTGCGCATCCGGCGTTCGGCTGACTTCGTATTCGGCATAGATTCGTATAAATGTGTTAGCTAAAGAGCCGGCAAAAATAGCCAATCGCGCCGAAAAGTCAATGCCGAAAAATCCCGTCCGTTCTTTACTTTTGGCGGCGGGGCTGCTTTTTTAAGCTGCATTGCATGATTCAAACCGCAATGTGACCCCGCACCATGAATTCGCCGCTCCGCATTTTACACCTGGAGGATAATCCGGCTGACGCCATGCTGGTGCGTGACCAGTTCGAGAACGATGAACTGGCGGCGGCGGTGCGCCACGTCACCCGTCGCGAGGAATTCATACAGGCGCTGGCTGAGGCCAACTGGGACCTGGTGCTGGCGGATTACCGGCTGCCGGATTTCACGGGACTGGATGCGCTCAAACTCGTCCGCAAACAGCATCCTTTCCTGCCGTTCATCCTCATGTCCGGCACCATCGGCGAACAGGCGGCGATTGAAAGCCTGAAGGCGGGAGCGACGGATTACATTCTAAAACAAAAGCGCGACCGGTTGCCGGCGGCGGTGCGCCGGGCGGTGGCCGAGGCTGGCGAACGGGCCAAGCGCGAGGCGGCGGAGGAGGATTTGCGCCGCAGCGAAAAGCAATACCGGCTGCTCTTTCAAGGCAACCCGCATCCGATGTGGGTGTTTGACTTGGAAACATTGGCGATTCTCGAAGTCAATGAGGCGGCCACGAACCATTACGGATATTCCCGCGCGGAATTCCTCGGCATGACGCTGGACGATTTGCGCGCGCCAGAACGGGGCAAGCGGGGGATTCCGGTGGCGGCAGATGTCAAGGCGCAGGGGTTGGTCTGGCGGCACCGGCGGAAAAACGGCACGGAGGTGGACATGGAAGTCATCTGGTCGCCGCTGGCCTTCCACGGCAAACTGGCGGCGCTCACGCTGGCCACCGACGTGACGGTTCGTCGGCGGGCGGCGCAGCGCAACTCGGTGTTCGGCAAGCTGAGCCACAATTTGAGCGCCGTCACCACGGCGGCTGAGGCGGCGCTGTTTATCTGCGAGGCGGCGGATGAATTGTTTCACTGGGACGATTTTGCGCTGGATTTGTATCTGGCAGACAAGGACGAGGTGGTTTCGCTGCTGGCCATCACCACTATCGAGGGTCAGCGCGTGGAAATTCCCGCCTCGCCGCAGCCCAAGACGGCCAACGCGTTGGTGCAACGGGTCATCACGCGCGGAGCCGAGTTGATTTCGGCGGAGGAAACCGGCGACCAGGTTGGCACCACCATGCTCGCGCCCATCCGCAAGGGCGAACGCGTGATTGGCGTGATGTTCATCCAGCGTCGGCAGTCCCACAGCTATGCCGAGCGCGACGTGGAAATCCTCCAGACGCTGGCCGACCAGTGCGGCGGCGCGCTCCAGCGCGTGCAGGTGGAGGAGGATCTGCGCCAGAGCCAGCGGCGGTTCCGCGAGTTGTTTGAAAATTCACCGGACGCGATTTTTGTGGAGGATTTGCAAGGTCGCGTGCTTGATGTTAACCGTGGCGCCTGCACGCTGCACGGCCTGACGCGCGAGCAGTTGCTCGGCAAGAACGCGGTGGAGGATCTGGTGCCGCCGGGCCGGCGCGAGTCGGCCTACGCAGATTTTCAGAAAGTGGCAGCGGGCCAACTCGTCTGGCTGGAAAGCGAATGCATCCGGTCCGATGGCCGCACGGTGCCGGTGGAAATCCGGGTGGTGCGCATCGAATACGATGGCGCGCCGGCCCTGCTGTTTCATGTTCGCGATATCACCGAGCGACGCGCGGCGGAGATGGCGCTGCGCAGTTCGGAAACGCTATTCCGTTCCGTCTGGGAAAATTCCGTGGATGGGATGCGGCTCACGGACGAGAACGGCATGATTATCGCCGCCAACCAGGCGTTTTGCCGGCTGGTGGGCATGACCCATGAGCAGCTGGAAGGCAAACTGTTCACGGTGGTTTATTCCGCTGCCCTGGACTGGGAAAAATTGCTGCGGCAACACTGTGAGCAGTTTCGCTCCGGTGCCATCAAGGAAAAAGAGGAATACCAACTTGTGCTGCATGACAACCGCGCCGTGGTTTTTGAGATCACCGATTCCTTCGTCGAATCTGGCGGCAAGCCGCGCCTGCTCCTAAGCCTGTTCCGTGATGTCACCTCACAGCGCCGGCTGGAAGAACAGTTGCGCCAGTCGCAAAAAATGGAGGCCATCGGCCAGCTCGCCGGCGGCATTGCGCACGATTTCAATAACATTCTCACCATCATTCTTGGCCACGCCACGCTGCTCACCATGGTGCAACTGGATCCGAAGGCGATGGTTTCCGCCCGGCAGATCAAGCAGGCTTCCGAGCGCGCCGCCGGTCTGACGCGACAGTTGCTCGCCTTTGGCCGCAAGCAGATTTTTAATCCGCGCCCGCTCGACCTCAACCGCATCGTCGGCAAGATGACCGACCTGCTCGCGCGCCTGCTCGGCGAGGACATCGCGCTGCAAATCAATTTCAGCAGCGTGCCGGCCGTCATCGAGGCCGATGTCAGCATGATCGAACAAATATTATTGAACCTGTCCGTGAATTCCCGCGACGCTATGCCCAAGGGTGGACAGCTCGCCATCCGCATCGGGGTTCGCGAAGTGGACGAGTCGCACACCCGCCAGATTGCCGACGCGCGGCCGGGAAAGTTTGTTCGCATGAGCCATTCGGACACCGGCGACGGCATTCCGCCGCAAAATCTCGCGCGTATCTTCGAACCGTTCTTCACCACCAAGGAACTTGGCAAAGGTACCGGCCTTGGCCTGGCCACCGTTTTCGGCATCGTCAAGCAGCACAACGGTTGGATTGAAGTTGAAAGCGAACTCGGCCACGGCACCACCTTCCATGTTTATTTTCCCGTAACCAGCGCGCCCGTGGTTGAGAGTGAACAGGCCGACACCCAGTTTCATGCCCGCAAAGGCACGGAAACCGTTCTGGTCGTGGAGGATGAGCGCGACTTGCGGGAGATCGTCACCCGCACGCTCAATCTCAATGGCTATCGCGTGTTTCAGGCCGTGGACGGCCAGAACGCATTGCAAATCTGGGAGCAATACAAAAACGAAATTGACCTGGTGTTCACCGACATCATCATGCCTGGCGGTCTGAACGGGCGCGAGTTGGCCGACCGTTTCTGGGCCGAGAAACCGGAGCTGAAGGTGATTTTTTCCAGCGGCTACGGAGCCGACGCATTGGGCAAAGATTTTAAGCTGGATCCAAAATTGAACTATCTCCAGAAGCCCTATCTGCCGCAGACGCTTTCCCGGGCGGTTCGCCGCTGCCTCGACGGCGAGTCGCCGCTTTAATTTTCAGTTTTAGTTTTAAGTTTCCGGCCCGCCAACTTAAAATTGAGACCTAAAAGATAAAAACTGGCTCAATGATCATTGCACCCTCACTGCTCGCCGCTGATTTCACCCGCTTGGGCAAGGAAGCCGAACGCGCCGAACGCGCTGGCGCTGACTGGCTGCACCTCGACATCATGGACGGCCAGTTCGTGCCGAACATTTCCTTCGGCCCGGATGTCGTTGCCGCTGTTCGGCCGCACGCCAAAAAACTTTTCTTCGATGTGCATCTCATGTGCGGCAAGCCGGAGATTCTACTGGAACCTTTCGTCAAAGCGGGCGCGGACGAGCTGATTGTCCATGTTGAATTGGGGGAACGTGTCGCGCCGCTGCTGTGGAAAATCCGCGCGCTCGGCAAGAAAGTCGGCCTCGCCATCAACCCGCCCACAGCCATCGGCGAAGTGCTGCCGTACCTCGGCCTGATAGATCTGCTGCTGGTGATGACCGTCAATCCCGGTTTTGGCGGCCAAAGTTTTATCCACGAATGTCTGCCGAAAATCCAGCAGGCCGACGCCTGGCGGCGCGAAAAAAAGCTGGCCTACCGGTTGGAGGTGGACGGCGGCATCAACAACCAGACTGTTGCCGAATGTGCCCACGCCGGGGCGGATACTTTCGTGGCCGGCACCGCTTTGTTCCGCCAGCGGAACATGGGTGTCGCCGTCAAAAAAATGCGCAAAATCGCCCATGACAATGATCCGGCGATGGCTGATTTGAAAGTGTGACCGGTGGAGCGATTAGATTTAACAGGTGCGTCGAAAGTCTGCCGAAATCGGCTTGAAATACACAAGCCGCCGAAATTCTTAAAAAATGGTCGGGGCGGGGAGATTTGAACTCCGTTAGAGCAAAATCACCGAACCACTGAAAACACAGGTCGATCAATAGAATCAATGGATTCAGATGTTATGTGTGTTTTCGTTAAGATGCAGCTAAATGCATTTCGAGCCGTCTTGTCTGTGTAGATTTGTGTAGATAACAAAGTGGTGGGGGTCCAGGCTTTTCCTTTCTTGCGCGGCCAACACTCTACGTCGCCCATGTTTTGGTGCAACCCTGCAACAGCCCCCCTTTTGGTGTGATAAACCTTTGGTAGAGACCTCCGTCTCTGTCAGTCCCCCGGGCAATTCTGCCCGGGGGATTTGTCGTTTCAACCCCTCA
>Ga0302278_10000123_pt1:0-7500 | contig 96037 bp, 80 predicted proteins | sample III_Bog_N3_2_FD_194543 | JGI IMG/M metagenome (GOLD analysis project Ga0302278, IMG submission 194543) | Peat permafrost microbial communities from Stordalen Mire near Abisko, Sweden - III_Bog_N3_2 | ecosystem: Environmental > Terrestrial > Soil > Wetlands > Peat | place: Sweden: Abisko...
GTCCCTGTCTTCTGCCACTATGGAGTGGTTGAGTCCAAAACCGCCGTATCCATACGCCGCGGACAGGAGCACTATCTTTACGGTTGCAAGCGCGCAGCTAGATCAACGTTGAAGTCAGCCGCACCAAGGAAGGCGCGGCTCGTGCTCCGCACGAGACGTGCCTGAGGACGGTGTCGGTTGCGATGATTGGTTCGACATAAATACTGCCACGTACCCCTGTGTGCGGAATGTTTGGTTGAGAGTCACGAACTAGAACTACGTGGATATGCGATGGGCTCCCTGGCGCGTTCAGGGTGGCGATTCCCCACCCCGCTTACGATACCGAATCGGAACTGTAAGCGGGACGATACGCGATGCTCCCCCAAACATTCCGTCTTTCGGTTTCGGTCGTGGGGAGCTCATTCGCGTGGTCTTAACCCGGATCGACATCGCCACCCTGGTTTGGAGCGCTTGGGCGTAGCGTCATGGGCAGCCCTGTCGAACTTTAAGATGAGCCGCAACGACGGTTGGCGCTTGGGCTGCTCAGCAGCCCAAGTGACAACTGGAGGTGTCGGCTCCATCGAACGTTAGCTTGCGACTGGACCGATGCAACGTGTTCGTGTCGCGTATTTATAACAAAACCGCCGCAAGATCGTAAACAAACCCGGGTACCATCGCCGCCGCCCGCGGCGGTTGGACGGCTCCGTCTCCGACGAGCCGCCAACCTAAGGGCGGCGGTGAGGTTCAGTGTTCCGGACTCTGGCGGGGTATGTATTAATCGGACACTAACCACGGTGATCAGGCGTCAAGCTAACGTTGATTATACCGCCATCGGCGGTTCAATCAGATATACTATTGGCTCAGCCAAAGTAGATTGGAAGATATAGCGCATCGATAAGGCTAGAGCTGGGCCTCAATCGATATTTATACGGTCAATTGCGGTTTAATCAAGTCGGGGAGTTATTGTCCGACACAATCTTCCGAGATTCGAGCGCCAATTAAGACTTGTATTAGACAAGTCTAAGAAAATGCCTATCTTGGCGCGCATGAGTCCTCCCCACCGATGAAGTCCCGTGACGACGTGCTCCTCTTGGTGAAGAAGCGGCTCCGCCTGCTGCACTACGCCTTCACTACCGAGGATGTCTACTGCCACTGGATCGGACGCTTCTACGACTTCTGCCTCGCACAGCCGGAGGACCGTCCCGCAGAGAGGAAGACCGAGGCCTTCCTCACGGATCTGGCCCTCCGCCAACACGTCGCGGCGAGGACCCAGAGCCAGGCCTTCGCTGCCGTCCTTTTCCTTTACAAGGAGGTGCTCGAGCGCCCGCTAGGCGATGTGCGCGCCCTCAGGGCCAAGCGTCCCGCCCACGAGAGGGTCTCCCCTTCCAAGGTCCAGGTGCGCGAGCTCCGCGCGGCTGTGGAGGACACCCCGGGGACTCCGGCGCGGCTACTGGTAGATCTACTGTACGGCTGCGGTCTCAGGGTCTCCGAACCCGTCGAGCTCCGGATCAAGGATGTGCTCTGGAACGAGGGTCCGACCGGGCAGCTCGTGATCCGAGGGGCCAAAGGCGGCAAGGACCGGCGTGTCCCGATTCCCTCCGCCTGCCTTACGCCGCTGCGGCTCCAATGGGACAGGGCCCGGGCGCTGTGGGGCCTGGACCGGCTCCAGTCCCCCAAGGTCGGCGTCACCCTCCCCCACCGCTTGGGCGTCAAGTACCCAAACGCGAGGTTCGAGTGGCCCTGGTTCTGGCTCTTCCCGGCCGAGGGGCATTGCGACGACCCCCGATCGGGCGAGCGCGTGCGCTTCCACCTGCTCCCCGAGAACATCCAGCGCGCCGTCCGGAAGGCGTCGCTCAGGGTGGGGCTTTCGGGAATCGTGACGCCGCATGTGCTCCGGCATGCCTACGCGACCCATTCACGGGAGAGCCTGGACGCGCTCCGAAGGCTGCTCGGCCACTCCTCGATCGAGACGACCGCCGGCTACCTCCACCCCGAGGTCGACCGGGCGAGCAATCCCCTGGACGACCTCCTGTCCTAGAAATGCCTCGGGTTGCGCCAACCCTCAGGCAACAGGTACTCGGGCCCCAGAATATACATCCTGTAGTACATCCAGTAGACGAGGACGCCAAGCCCCAGGAGGAACGCGACGTGGCCGAGCTCCCCCATGCCCCTGCGGCTCGTCCTCTGGAGGCTCACGACCATCGCCTCGATGGTCGGCGCCAGCACAAACCCCACCAAGGAGCCTCCGAAGAGCACCATCGCGATCACGGCCCCCACCTGCAGGAAGGGGTCGTCGATCATCTTCGACTTGTAGCCCACGAGCCCCACGCAGAGGTTCAGAATCAAGAGGCAGCACGGCAGGACAAAGTAGTTCCGGACGAGGTTCGTCTTCTTCATCGGCTAGGGCTTCCAATTGGGGCCAATCAGTTCCCTGAGGAATGCCTCCGTCGCCCAGGGCGCGCGACCCCGGTATTTGGCGATGAAGTCCGCGCCGGCCCCGATCCTCACGCGGTCGGGCGCCCACCCCGGGGAGAGGCAGTTGGCAAGGAGCACGTAGGAGGCCCCGGGGCGGAGCCTCAGCGCCTTGAAGCAGCCCCCGGGTACGGGGATCACGAGCACCTGCCCGTGCCCCGTGTCCCTGCCCATCGTGAACATTTCCGCCTTCCCGTCCGGGTGAAAGACGTAGTAGTCCACGGGTCCGCCCTCGATCAGGATCTGGGTGTCGTCGGACTCTAGCCAGTGGAGGTAGTTGGCCGGCAGCTCGCCCGTCAGCATGTAGTACACCTGGCTCTGGACCGGGATCATCCTCCCGTGCGCCTCGGTCATTTGCTCCGAGGCCGAGATGACCGAGAGGAACCCGGACTCCTCCGGAAGGTAGTGCATCCGGAGCTCCGAGAACCAGCGCAGCGCCGCCGGGTTCGAGGCCGGGGGAACCGGGGCGTCGCCTGCGCGGGCAGCGCCTGCGAGCAGAAGAAGGAGGGAAAGTCTTCGGATCATGGGGGGCGAAGCTAGGCGGCCCTCGACCCTCCTGTCCATCTCTTGGGCACCGAAGGGTCGACACGGTGCCGCCAAACCCTCAAATCCCACGCATGGCCACACTGCGACGCCCCTCCCTCGCGCTGCTAGGGGCAGTCGCCGCCTGTGCGGCCGCCCTCGCCGACGACCCCGCCCCCTTCAACTCACACCAGGTGAACGCCGACCTGAGCGTCACATTCAGGCTCCGGGACTCGGGCGCAGAGAAGGTCGAGGTCTACGTCGCCAATCTGCCGAAGAACCTGCCCCTGGTGAAGAGGGATGGCGTCTGGAGCGTCACCACTCCCGCCCTCGCCCCCTCCCTCTACTGGTACAATTTCCTCGTGAATGGCCAGTCGGAGCTAGATCCCGCCAATTCCCAGGTTTACCCAAACCTCGGCTACCTGAACAGCTTCGTGGAGGTCGCGGGCAAGGACCCGCTTCCCTGGGTCGAGCGTGCCGTGCCGCACGGGACGCTCCACCACCACTTCTACACGTCGCGACTTGTTAAGGGCCTCCCCGGTGGACGGAGCGACTACATGGTCTACACCCCGCCAGGCTACGACCCCGCAGCCGCGACGACCTACCCCGTGCTCTACCTCCTCCACGGCTTCGGCCAGACAGCATCCAGCTGGACCCTGGAAGGCCGGGCAAACGTGATCCTCGACAACCTCTACTCCGAGGGGAGGGCCCGGCCCATGGTGGTCGTGATGCCGCTCTGCTACGGCGACATGGCGGTCCTCCCCGACCATTGGGACAGGCTGATAGCCGAGAACAACCGGCAGTTCGTGGACGTGCTCCTCCAAGAGGTGATGCCCGCCGTGGAGTCCAGCTACCACGTGGCGAGGGACCGCAGGGGCCGCGCGGTCGCCGGCCTCTCCATGGGCGGCCTCCAAGCACTCATCATCGGCTTCAACCACCCGGAGCTCTTCGCCTCGGTTGGGGGCTTCAGCGCCTCGGCCTCCGATTACCACGAGACCGCGTTCGCCGCGGCCCTCACCCCGAAGGCGGCCGATTTCCTGCTCCTCTGGATGGGGTGCGGCACGCACGAGATCGACCCGGACGGCGACAACCTGGTCGACAACCGGAAGCTCGAGGCCACTTTCCGCTCACGGGGCTTTGCGCCGGTGGATGTGCCCCTTCCCGGGATGCACACCTGGCTCGTCTGGCACGAGTGCCTGAACCGCTTCGCCCCCCTCCTCTTCCGCGAGCCTTGAGGCGCGGGGCTACGGCGATGTCTACGGCCCAACCGGCACCGGGGCGGCAGCCCGGCGACCGGCCTCGGGGCGGTAGTTCCAGGCGTAGACGCCCAATCCGCACGAGAGCGCAGCGAGAGCAAAGCCACATACGCCCCACCACCCGAAGAGCTGCCAGCCGAGTGCGCCGAGGAACGTCCCGGTCGAGCCCCCGATGAAGTAGCTGGTCATGTAAACCGAGTTCAGGCGGCTCCTCATGCTCGGGACCAGGCTGTAGATCCATGCCTGGTTCGCCACATGGCCCGCCTGGACCCCGAGGTCCATCAGGAGGACGCCGAGAATGAGACCCCAAAGGCGGTGGCCGAGAGCGCCCAGCACCCCGAACGACGCGATGGCCAGGACGAGGCCGAAACCCACCGCCTTCCTCGAGCCCACGCGGTCGGTCAGGCGCCCGATCACCGGCGCAAAGGCCGCCCCGGCGGCGCCCACCAGGCCGAAGAGGCCCGCCGCGACGCTCCCGTAGTGGTACGGCGGCGATTCAAGAAGGAAGACCAGCGAGGTCCAGAACGCCGAGAACGCGCAGAAGAGCGCGGCGCCGTAAAAGGAGGACTCCCGCAGGATCGGCTGTTCGCGGACCATTGCGGCCATTGAGCGGAAGAGCTCCGGGTAGGACATATGCGTCCCCGGCACGCTCACCGGCAGGAACACGCGCACCAGCACCGTAAGGAGCACCATGAGGCAGGCCGCACCGGCAAAGACCGCGCGCCACCCGAGCATCGCCCCCAGGTAGCCGCTCACCGTCCGGGCAAGGAGGATCCCCATCAGGAGGGCGCCGATCACGGTGCCGACCACATGGCCGCGCTGGGCGGGGGGGGCGAGCGCGGCTGCGAAGGGCACGAGGAGGTGAACCACCGAGCCGGAGCCTCCAACGATGAACGCCGCAACCGCCAGGCACGCGTAGTTGGGCGCCAGGGCCAAGCCCGCAAGCCCGAGCGCAAGCACCAGCAGGAGCGAGGCGATCAGAGTGCGCCGCTCCCGGATGTCGCCCAGGGGGACAACCATCAGCATGCACGACACCGTGCCAAGCTGCATCAGGGTCGCCACCGTGCCCGCCTTCGCCGGGCTCATGCTGAAGGCCCGGGCGATGTCGGCCAGGAGCGGCTGGATGTAATAGATGTTGGCGACAATCAGCCCCACCGCACCGGCAATGAACCAAAGGAGGCTGCGTTTCATGGGGCTTGTCGCCGGAGGGATCCAGTCATCGCGAGGCACAATCCCCGGTTTGGCGGGCTTGTCACCTGCATTTGGAGTTTTTTGGGGCGCCCACGCCCCGGCCCTGTAAAAAAAGGAGGCCCGGCTCCTCTTTCGAAGAACCGGGCCATAACCTGGCAACAACCTACTCTCGCGGGACCTAACGTCCTACTACCATTGGCTGCTCGGGGCTTAACGGCCGTGTTCGGGATGGGAACGGGTGGGCCCCCGGCAAATGGTCACCAGGAAGTGTTTACTCCCCGAAGGGAGAAATGAATAAAGTTTAGGGCAAGGAACAAAGAAGGAGGTAAAATAAACGCCTTCGAACAGCTAGAGCTGCACTAACCAAGCAAGGTCATTAGTATCAGTAAACTGAACGCCTTACGACGCTTACATTTCTGACCTATCAACCGGGTGGTCTACCCGGACCTTGCACCGTATTGCTACGGATTGTGATCTTATCTTGGGATGGGCTTGGCGCTTAGATGCTTTCAGCGCTTATCCCTTCCGAACATAGCTACCCGGCGCTGCCACTGACGTGACAACCGGAACACCAGAGGTTCGTCATTCTCGGTCCTCTCGTACTAGAGAATGAACCCCTCAAATCACAAACGCCCACAGCGGATAGAGGACCGAACTGTCTCACGACGTTCTGAACCCAGCTCGCGTACCACTTTAATCGGCGAACAGCCGAACCCTTGGGACCTTCTCCAGCCCCAGGATGTGATGAGCCGACATCGAGGTGCCAAACCGCGCCGTCGCTATGAACGCTTGGGCGCGATCAGCCTGTTATCCCTAGCGTACCTTTTGTCCTATGAGCGATGGCGATTCCACATTCAACCACCGGATCACTTGAACCTGCTTTCGCAACTGCTCGACTTGTAGGTCTCACAGTAAAGCTCCCTTATACTCATGCGCTCTATAGCCCGATTACCGACCGGGCTGAGGGAACCTTCGTAATCCTCCGTTACTTTTTGGGAGGATTCCGCCCCAGAAAAACTGACCTGCTATCACTGTCCCACGACCAGTTGATGGTTCGAGGTTAGACGCCTAACAAACAAAAAGTGGTATTTCACATTGTGACTCAGCCCGATCCTGAAACCGGGCTTCGGAGTCTCCCACCTATTCTACGTATTGAAAATCAAGCGACAATAACAGCTTACAGTAAAGGTGCATAGGGTCTTTCCGTCCTGCTGCGGGTAGGCGGCATCTTCACCGCCACTACAATTTCACCGAGCATCTCTCCGAGACAGTCGTCAACTCGTTACACGATTCGTGCGGGTCGGAACTTACCCGACAAGGAATTTCGCTACCTTAGGACCGTTATAGTTACGGCCGACATTCACGGGGGCTTAGACCCAGAGCTTGCACCCTAGGCTTTCACCTTTCCGCATTGGTCACGTGTCACACCCTATACGTCGTCTTGCGACTTAGCAGAGTGCTGTGTTTTTGCTAAACAGTCGGTTGACGCAATTAACTGCGGCCCCTTGCGGGGCACCCCTTCTACCGAAGATACGGGGTTAATTTGCCGAGTTCCTTAGAGAGATTTAACTCGCGCGCCTTAGAATACTCATCTTTCCCACCTGTGTCGGTTTACGGTACGGGCACTTTACTTGCTAACCAGGAAGTTTTTCTCGGAAGCAGAGTATCACATAATCCCCATCAGCCGTGGCTTCAGGGTCCTATCGGTTTTCAGTCTTACCCGGTGTTTTATTCCCGGTGAACCTATGACCTTCGACAACGATTCAACACGTTGCTATGTTAACTTTCTCCGTCACTCCATGGGTCAAACGCAAGTACAGTGGTTCTGGAATATTAAACCAGATTGGCATCGACTACTCCTTACGGCCTCGTCTTAGCGCCCGACTAACCCTGGGAGGACGAACCTTCCCCAGGAATCCTTGGGATTTAGGCGAGCCGGAATTTAACCGGCTTTATCGTTACTTATGTCTGCATTCTCACTCCCAAGCGCTCCACGGTCGGTTACCCTTCCGCTTCGTTGCCCTTGGGACGCTTTCCTACCCCTCAATATTGCTATTGAAGCCATGGCTTCGGTATATGG
>Ga0302278_10000123_pt1:12500-96037 | contig 96037 bp, 80 predicted proteins | sample III_Bog_N3_2_FD_194543 | JGI IMG/M metagenome (GOLD analysis project Ga0302278, IMG submission 194543) | Peat permafrost microbial communities from Stordalen Mire near Abisko, Sweden - III_Bog_N3_2 | ecosystem: Environmental > Terrestrial > Soil > Wetlands > Peat | place: Sweden...
ATCCGGGGTATGGTTTCCTTTCGGAAAACGCGAAGTTCGCGGAACAGTGCGAATCGTGCAACATCAAGTTCATAGGGCCTAAGTCTAAATCTATCAAGATGATGGGTGATAAGGCGGTGGCCAAGGAAACCGTGAGGAAGGCCCACGTGATCACGGTTCCGGGGAGTGACGGTCCCGTCGAGTCCGAGACTGAGGCCGTCAAGGTCGCGCGCTCCATAGGCTACCCGGTCATCATCAAGGCGGTAGCCGGGGGCGGAGGGCGCGGGATGCGCATCGCCCACAACGATGTATCCTTCGCCAAGGAGTTCCATGTCGCGCGCAATGAGGCCGAGAAGGCCTTCGGAGACGGCAGGGTCTACATCGAAAAGTACATCGAGCGGCCGCGCCATATCGAATTCCAGATCCTCGCCGACAGCCATGGGAAGGTGATCCACCTGGGCGAGAGGGATTGCTCCGTGCAGCGCCGCCACCAGAAGCTGATCGAGGAATCACCGTCCCCCTTCCTGACGCCCGACCTTCGCAAAAAGATGGGCAAGGCGGCGGTGCGGGCCGCCGAGGCGGCCGACTACGAAAACGCCGGGACGATCGAGTTCCTGGTCGATGCCAAGGGCAATTTCTACTTTATCGAGATGAACACGCGGATCCAGGTCGAGCACCCTGTCACCGAGGAGGTGACCGGTATCGACCTGATCAAGCAGCAGATCCACATCGCCAACGGCGAGAAACTGGAATTCGACCAGAGCGACGTCAAATTCGAGAAGCACGCGATCGAATGCCGCATCAACGCCGAGGATCCGGCCCGCAACTTTGCCCCGTCACCGGGCACAATCGGGCTCTATTACCCTCCCGGGGGTATCGGCGTCCGTGTGGACAGCCATATCTACAGCGGCTACGTGATCCCGCCGTACTACGACTCGATGATTGGCAAGCTGATCTGCTTCGGCGCCACCCGTAAGGAGGCGCTCGAGCGCGCCTACCGGGCCTTGAGCGAGTACCTTGTGCGCGGCATCAAGACCACGATCCCCCTTCACAAGGCGATCATGGCCGACCCCCTCTTCATCGAGGGCAAGGCGACGACGGCCTACATGGAGGATTTCCTGACGCGCACGACCCCCGAGCTGTTCTCCTGACCCAAGGGCTAGAGACGGGGCCTACGAAGGCCAATGTCGGACCATTCACCCAGGGAGCGCGAGGAGTAGGTCCAGCCGCGAGTTAACGCGGCAAAGGTCTCCCGTACGGTCTCCACCTCCGATGCGAGGATGCCGCTCATGGCCAGGAGTCCATCCGGTGCCACTGAGGCCACCAGGGAATGGGCATTTCGGATCAATATGTCAGACTGGATGTTGGCGAGGACGACTCCCGACTGGCGCTCGCCGAGCCCGTCCGGCAGGCCGTCTGCGAAAAAGCTCACCCTTCCGGCAAGGCCATTGAGCTCGGCGTTCTCGAGGCTGACCCGGACCGCCTCGGGGTCGTTGTCGAAGCCGAACACATCCTTGAAGCCCAGGAGGCACGCCGAGAGAGCGAGGATGCCCGAGCCGCAGCCGGCATCCACCAGCCGGAGGTCGGCGGCCGCCCCACGGCCGGCTGCCAGACCGGCTTCAAATTCCACGAGCCTCTCGATGCACAGGCGCGTGGTCTCGTGGTTGCCGGTTCCGAAGGCCATCCCCGGGTCCAGCCAGAGCACGGAATGGCCTTGCGGCAGCTGGAAGGTCTCCCTCTCCCATATCGGAACCCAGTGCAGCCTGCCAAAGCTCCAGGCTTTGAAATGGTCCCGGTAGCTGTTCTTCCAGTCCGAGTCCGGCAGACGCCTCACCACACAGTCGTCCATGGGCCTGGTCGGCAGCACGGACTTCAGTTCGGCCCAGCGGCTGCTGGCCTCGAACTCGTTCTCGAATATCCCCACGATCCAGGCCCTCCGCCCCACGGCGTCCTCAAGCAGGGACCAGCCCTCGCAACCGGTCTCGAGCAAAACAAGCTCGATGGCCTCGGCTGCATCGGGCGGGACCTCGGATTTTATCTCCCAGAGCTCCATAGCGGCTAGCGGCCCGCGCCCTCCTCGCTGAGGCGGGCGATCACCGAGGGCAGGAGCGAATGCTCGGCGGCATGGACCTTGGCGGACAGGGAATCGTGCGTCTCGCCCGGCTCGATCGGCACGGTGACCTGAGCCAAGACCGGGCCCGAATCGAGGTCCGCCGTGACATAGTGCACCGTGCAGCCCGTCTGAGATTCGCCAGCCTTAAGGGCCTGGCCCACGGAGTCCAGACCCGGAAACTTGGGAAGGAGGCTCGGGTGCAGGTTGATGATCCGGTCCTGGAAGGCCCCGAGGAACCCGGGCTTTAGGACGCGCATGAACCCGGCGAGCACCACGAGGTCGGGCTTCTCGGCCGAGACCGCTGCCACGAACCTCGCCTCGCCCTCCCCTTCGAGCTTGGTCCTGAACGGCGCCGGATCAATGTACCGGGACGGAACCCCAAAACGGGCGCCAAGTTTCAGGATCCCAGAGTCGGCCACATCTGAAAAAAGGGCTACCACGCGCGCCTTGCCCAGCCTGCCGGCCTCCTGGGCCTTAAGGATGGCCTCGGCATTGGATCCACGGCCCGAGCCAAGTAGGACGACGCGCATGGGTCGATGCGGGCGCCTAGACCGATCCGGCAGCCTTGATCCGCTGGATGAGCCGCGTCGTGCTGAATCCCTTCAAGAAGGGCATGAAGACGACCTTGGCACCCACGCTCTCCAGCGCCGCGCGCTCCGAAGGGTCAAGCGTCGCGAGCGTGTAGTCCCCGGCCTTGCAGTAGATGTCGGGCTTGAGCGCCGCAATCTCGCGGGCCAGCCGCTTTCCCCTGAAGATCACGACGGCGTCCACCGGGCGCATTTGCGCCAGGGTGTAGGCCCTGGATTCCTCGTCCATCACGGGGCGGCGGGGCCCCTTTAGCTCGCGCACGCTCGCGTCGGAGTTAAGGGCGACAAAGAGCTTCCCGTCCTTGCCTGCGAGCTTTCGCGCGGCCTCCAGGTAGGCGGCGTGGCCTGGGTGTAGGAGGTCAAAGACGCCGTTTGTCAGGACTAAGGTGCCCCCGGCCGCCGCCAGGCTCCTGCGGGCCGCGACGGCCTGCCTGAGCGTCAAGAGTCTGGGGTTGCGCTCCATGGGGAAACGGGCAGCCACCTTAGAAGAATTTCTTCGCCTTCTCGAAGAAACTTCGGGAGGTGGGTTCCTGCGCGTCGCCGCTGATGCGCGCGAAATCCTCGAGGACCTTCCGCTGCTCAGCCGAGAGCGAGGAGGGGACCTCGATGTGGACGCGTATCAGCTGGTCGCCGCGCTTACCGCCGCGCAGCGTGGGCATCCCGCGCTCGCGCAGGCGGAACGTCGTGCCACTCTGCGTGCCCGCCGGGATCTTCAGGCTCGCCTTGCCGGTGAGGGTCGGCACCTCGATCGAGCCGCCAAGCGTCGCGAGCGTAAATTTGATCGGGATCTCGCAGAAGAGGTCGTCGCCCTGGCGTTCGAAGAGCTCGTGCTCCTTCACCGAGATGACGATATAGAGGTCGCCGGGGGTGCCCCCCGCCGCGGCCGCCTCGCCGTTACCCGCCGAGCGCAGGCGCGACCCAGAATCGACGCCCGGGGGAATCTTGACGTTTAATTTGGTGTTCTTCGCCACGCGGCCCTCGCCGTGGCACGCCGAGCAGGGTTTCTCGATCTTCACGCCGGCACCGCCGCAAGTCGGGCAAGTCTGGGTGAAAACGATGATGCCGCCCGACCGCCTGACCTGACCGGCCCCCCGGCAGGTGGGGCATGTGACGCGCTTGGATCCCGGCTCGGCCCCGGAACCGTGGCAATGCTCGCATGACATGAGCTTGCGGAAAGATATCTCCTTCTCGAGGCCCCGGGCCGCGTCCTCGAGGGTGATCTCAAGGTCGTACCGGAGGTCGGAGCCGTCGCGGCTGCCGTCTCGGGAGCCGCCACCGAACATCTCGTCGAAGATCCCGCCACCGCCGCCGCCGCCGCCCTGCCCGAAAACCTCGCGGAAAATGTCGAATGGATCGTGGAAACCCCCGGCCGCGTTGCGCGCGCCCGCGCTGGGCCCCTGGAACGCCGCATGGCCATAGCGGTCGTAAGCCGCCCTCTTCTCCGGGTCCTTGAGCGCCTCGTAGGCCTCAGAGACCTTCTTGAACATCTCTTCGGACTCCTTGTTGCCGGGGTTCTTGTCCGGATGGTACTGGACCGCTTTCTTTCGGTACGCCTTCTTCAGTTCGTCCTCGGTGGCGCTCTTCGCAACCCCCAGTAATTCGTAGTAATCCGCCTTAGCCATGCTCAACGCACCGCCTCCTCAACCGGCTTGCCGCTTGAGATGATGACCGAGGCGGGGCGCAGCAGGCGCCCGTTCAGGGAATAGCCCGTTCGCACGACGGTCAGGACATGTTCCGCCTTCACGTTTGCGCTCGGCTGGTGGGATAAAGCCTCCTGCTGGTGGGGATCAAAGGGCAGCCCCACCGGATTGATTTCCTTCAGTCCGTGCGCCGCGAGGGCGGACTTGAGTTGCTGCTGCACGAGCTCGACGCCGCCGGCCAGGGCCTTCAGGTCGGCTTTCGGCTGGTGGGCCGCGGCAAGGCCTAGGCTCAGGTTGTCGAGCGCTGGCAAGAGGTCCTCCAGGAGCCTCGACGCGGCGTAGAGCCTGAGCTCCTCCTTCTCACGCACCGTTCTCCGCCTGAAGTTCTCCAAGTCGGCGACGGCGCGGACGTAGCGGTCATGGTTGTCGGCAGCCTCTTTTTTCGCAGCCGCAAGCATGTCGGCAGGCGCCGGAGCTGCCTGGTCTGGGCCCGCCGCCGGGTCGTCTGGAGCGTTTTTGGTCTCGGAGCTGTTCATGGCAAAGGTACCCAATGAACTATGGCTTCGCTGATTGTTCAAGTTTGTCGAGCAGCCCTTTGAAATATTCCCCGGTCTTCTGGGTTGCATCCTTGAGCTTCACACCCACATGTGCCGCCGCCCCAACGGCATCGGCCAGCGCGTGCCCAAAGCCGCCTGGCAGGAGCTGCTCGGTGTCGCGGCGCAGGCCGAACGAGTAAAGGCTCCGCACGATCTCGGGCACAAGCAGCTGGCGCGGGTCCGAGACATTCGAAAACGTGTGGTTGATGCCGAGATTGTAGACCTTCACCTCGGGATCAGATCCCGAATAGTCCGCTATCACCAGCCGGCTCAGGCGCAGGTGGAGCGTCCTTATGAGGTACTGGAAGGGCTTGGCGGGCAATGGCTGGGCGCCTGGAGTTCCGCCGGCCTCTCCCGGGGAGAACGCGGCCGCAAAGTCGCCGGCGTTCGACCGGCCATCGTGCCGGCGGACGATCTGGATGGACCCAGCGTCCAAGTAGAGGTCGTCGACCACTAGTCGGCCGCCTAGGAGCCAGGAGAACTCGTTCACGTCGGCCCGGAGCTCGCGCAGTTCGACGAACTCGGGCACGGGATAGCCGACCGGGTTGCGCGCGGAGAGTCCCCGGACGGAGACGTGCCCTGTGAAGGGGTTCGCGGCAAGCACCTCGACCCGGATGTCAAAACCCGTGATCGACCGGAGTTCCCTCTCGACGAGGGTGGGCAGCAGCAGCATCCAGGCGATCGCCGCCAGAGCAAAGAGCCCGCACAGGAAAACAACCGTCTTCAAGGCTCAGCTCACGCGAAGCCCTCGGTGACCAGGACGATCGCCGGCTCTTGCGCCTCAAAGGCAAGCTCCGCCGCCCATGGGATAAGCGCGTTGTCTCCCATGCGGAGCGAGTTGCGGGGATGCTGCGGGCCCGAAAGGGCCACGTTGCCAGCGGCGACGCTGAAGATCCTGGGCTGCTGGCGCGCCTCGATGCGGACAGACTCCCCCTTCCCGAGCACCATGCGCCTGATGGTGAACTCGTCGCATGAGGCGATCACCCCGGAGGTGGGCGCCGCCCTCACCAGGTCCGGCGGACCCTCGTTCCAGAGGATCGATTTCATTGATTCCTCGACGTGGAGCTTGCGCGGTTTGCCATCCAGGCCCTTTCGCCCCCAGTCATAGAGCCGGTAGGTGGTGTCGGAGTTCTGCTGGATCTCCAGGATCAGGTTGCCCGCGTCGATGGCGTGGACCTGCCCGCTCCGCACAAGGATCGAGTCGCCCGCCGTGACCGGCACCTTGTTCACGCAGTCCTCGGCCGTATCCTCGGCCAGGGCCTTCGCAAACTTCTCGCGCGTGACCCCGGGCTTAAGGCCCACGAACAGGGAGGCGCTCGGCACCGAGTGCGCCACATACCAGTTCTCGGTCTTGGGCTCGCCGCCCAAGGACCCTGCCACCTCGGCAGGGGGATGGACCTGGAGGCTCAGACGGTCCGAGCAGTCGAGCCATTTCACGAGCAGCGGGAACGGCCGGGCGGGATCCCACTTCGGGCCCATGACGTCGGCGGCGTGGCGGAAGATCAATTCGCGGAGGGTCGACCCCGCATAGCGACCGCCCTTCACCCGCGACTGGGCCTCGGGCCGGTCGACGATTTCCCAGCTCTCGCCGATCGGAGGGCCGGGCGGAAGTCCGCGGCCGAGCAAGGTCTCAAGGCGGCGGCCGCCCCAGACACGTTCTTGGTAAATAGGCTGGAATTGAAGAACTTCTCGCATGAGATCGGTAATCGAGATTATTGTAAAAAAGGCTGGGAGGGGTTTACATTTGGTCTGCGCGGGTACTACCGTCCCATCCGCAAATCGCTGCGCACAGAAGCACAGATGTCCAAATCAGATAGTTCAAATCCAAACGGCGGTCCGTCGTTCCAAGGTCCCCGTTATCGGCCAAACTGGCTGGCGGCGATCATATGCTTCATTGTCGCGACCTACCTGTTCGCGGCACTGCTCAATTATGACCCAAACCAGACGCGCTTCCAGTCCACCGCCCCGACGGGGAAGAACTGGGTGGGCTGGCTGGGCGCGGACACCGTCTGGGTGCTCTTTTACTCGATAGGGGTGACCACATGGCTGCTGGTCCCGGCGTTTTACTGGATGTTTTACGTGGCGGTGAGGAATTCCAGGCACCTGGTGGCGACCCGCGTCACGGCGATCGTGATCGGGATCGTGTCGATGTCGGGCCTGCTCGCCATGTTCGAGAGCGTCAAGCCCAACGACACCTTCCCCAAGGCATGGGGCGGGCTCATGGGCCAGATTCTCTACCAGCGGATGCTCGCCGAGGCCCTTGGGCCGTTCGGCACGGGGCTATTGCTCGGCACCATTTACTGCTTCGCGCTCCTTTTTGTCATCACTAAGGACATCGGCGCGGAGATAGAGAAGATCATCGCGAACATCTACCAGTGGCGCGCCAACAGGGCCGCCCGCAAGGAGGCCCTCCTCGAGGAGCGGGCCAAGCGCAAGGAGGAGTTGGCCAAGCAGCGCCCTGCGGTGATGCCCCTGCAGCAGCCCCTGTCGCAGGCCCCGTCCGTGGGCCCCTCGGGATCGAGGAAAATGGTCCTGCCTAGGTCGGACGAGCCGCTTTCGCGGCCCGTCGCTCGTCCGCTGGTCAAGGCCCCACCGGGGGACGAGCCGAAGCCCGCCCCGGCGAAGGAGCCGGCCCCGAAGATCGCCCTTACCATCGTGAAGCCGGAAGAGCCGAAGAAGGCCAAAGTCGTGCTCCCGCAGACCTTCGACGAGAATTACGAGTTCCCTCCGGTAAAGCTGTTGAAGGAGCAGGTCAGGCCCGCCTCCGGCAACAGCGACGAGGAGCACCGGGTGAATGCCGAGACGCTCATGAGGATCCTCGGGGAATTCGGGGTCGAAGTTTCGCTGGGCGAGATTCATGTGGGACCCGTGATCACCCGCTATGAGGTGGTTCCCGCCCCGGGCGTCCGCGTCGAGAAGATCGCGGGCCTCGACAAGAACATCGCCCTCGGCATGCGCGCCCAGTCGGTGCGCATCCTCGCCCCCATCCCCGGCAAGGCCGCGGTGGGCGTCGAGGTTCCGAACCTCCACCCCACCCCCGTGGGGATGCGCGAGCTCCTGGAGAGCGAGGACTGGGCTTCGGCCAAGGCCGAGCTTCCGATCGCGCTTGGGCGCGATGTGTCGGGCAAGCCCCTCATCTCGGACCTCGCAAAGATGCCCCACCTGATGATCGCGGGCGCTACCGGCTCCGGGAAATCAGTCTGCATCAACTCGATCGTCACCTCGATCCTCTACTCGAAGAGCCCGAAGGACGTCCGGCTCATCATGGTGGACCCGAAGGTCGTCGAGCTGAAGATATTCAACAGCCTGCCGCACATGTTCATCCCGGTTGTCACCGAACCGAAGAAGGTCCCTGCGGCGCTCAAGTGGCTCCTCGGAGAGATGGAGCAAAGGTACCAGATCTTTGCGAAGGCGAACGTCAGGAACATCGTCGGGTTCAACAACCGCAAGAAGGACGCCAAGCACCCGCCCGAGGCGCAGCCCGCCCTTGAGGGCCTTGATCCCCTGGGCGACGCCCTCGAGATCCCCGAGCACCTGCCCTACATCGTCGCGATCATCGACGAGCTGGCGGACCTGATGATCCTAGCGCCCGCGGAGATTGAAACCTCGATCGCGAGGCTCGCCCAGCTCGCGCGCGCAGCGGGCATCCACCTGATCATCGCCACGCAGCGGCCTTCGGTGAATGTCATCACGGGCGTCATCAAGGCGAACCTGCCCTCGCGCATCGCCTTCCAGGTGGCTTCGCAGGTGGACTCGCGCACGATCCTCGACACGAAGGGGGCGGAGACGCTCATCGGCAGGGGCGACATGCTCTTCTCGCCGCCGGGCACGTCCCGGCTGGTGCGCGCACAGGGCGCATACGTGGGCGATGAGGAGGTCCACGACATCGTTGAATTCCTTAAGAAGAACGGTCCGCCCCAGTACGCGCATTCGGTGCAGCAGCAGATCGACCGCGTCTCAAGCGAGGACGACGAGGACGAGGAGGCTGACGACGGCGACGGCGGCAGCGACGAGGAGCTGTACGCAAGGGCCGTCGATGTCCTAAAGGCCACGCGCCGGGCCAGCACGTCCATGTTGCAGCGCCGTCTCAGGATCGGCTACAACCGCGCGGCACGCATCATGGAGATGATGGAGGACAAGGGAATCGTCGGTCCCGAGAACGGCTCAAGCCCCCGCGAGATCCTCGGGGACCTCGATTCGCTGTGAGCCGGCGCCTGCCCATGGGACAAATCCTTCTTTCCCTGCCCCTGAAAACCTGTAACTGATCGGTAATGCAGACAATCGGAGAACGCCTTGAGGAGGCCCGCAAAAAGAAGGGCATTTCCATCCGCGAAGCGGCCGAGGCCACGAAGATACGAGGTGAGTACCTGCAGAAATTCGAGGGCAACCAGTTCGACATTGGCCTGACGGACATCTACACGCGGGGCTTCCTGCGTGGCTACGCCAATTTCCTGCGCATTCCCGCAGACAGGATCTTGAATGACTTCACGGCGCTGCGCGGCGGTGAGCCGCGGCTGCGCCAGCCGAGCCGTGAGGTTTACGGCAGGATGGACCTGGCGATCTCCACGGGCGACGACAGGGCCGAAGCCCAAGCTGAGGGCTCCGCCGCGGAGCCGGGCCAGCGGACGCACCAGGCAAGGTTCCAACGCCCCGGGGAGAACCTACCCAAGGCCCCGGCGATAGACCCGGCCCTGGTCTTCAAGGGCGGGATTATCCTGGGCTTCATCGTGCTTCTCCTGGTGGCCTTCTGGATCATCAAGTCGCTTGCCGGGTCGGGCGCCGCGCCCACTCCGGTGCGCACCTCAGCTCCCGCCGTCTCCGAGATTGCCGAGGCGCCAGCGGCAGCAGCAACCGTGTCGATAGTCGCGCTTGAGCCCGTCAGGATAAAGGTCGTGCGCAAGTCGGACGGAGCGGAACTTTTCCAGGGCCCGCTCCAGGCGGGAGAGCGCAAGGACTACGCCAATGTGCCGATCTACCTGACCGCGTCCGACCTGGCGGCGGTTGAGATCGAGTACAAGGGGCACCGCTATCCCACCGGCCACGCAGGACACGAGCGGATCCAATTCGACTTCTCCACGCGCTGAAACGGCCGGCAGCTGGGTTGCAAAGCTGCGGTAGACCCCTCTGATTGGGAGCATGGAGAAGATTCCGTACCTCGGACAAACCCTAACCCGGTGGCGTGTGGGCGGCTCGACATTCGTGGCCTTTCCCGAAAAAGGGGCCCGCCTGATGTACTGGAACATCGCAACCGGCGACGGCTCCGTCCGGGACGTGGTCCTGTGGCCCGAGCTCAAGAACCTCGACGATTTCCACAGGGTCCGGGGTGGCAACCCGATCCTCTTTCCCTTCAGCGCTCGGACGTTTGACCGGGGTGAAATCGGGTTCTGGCGGGATGCAAACGGGCAGAGGCGGCCGATGCCCACTCACGGGTTCGCACGCCAGGGCGATTTCCGCACGGTGCGGATCGACGCAGGCGGATTCGAGTCCGTGTTTGTCCCCGGCGAGGAGGCAAGGGCGTGTTATCCCTTCCAGTACGAGTTCCGCGTCGAGTACAGGTTCGCGGCCCAAGGGCTCACGTGCAATCTGACGCTTGAGAACCTCGGCAGCGAGCCCCTTCCCTGGAGCGCGGGGCACCATTTCTATTTTGCGCTGCCGTGGAGCGAAGGTGCCGTGCGGGGCGACTATTTCATCCGGATACCGGCCGAGCAGAGGCTCCGCCAGGATGCATCGGGGGCCCTTGTGGCAGGCCCCGCACTTGGGGCGCTCGAGCGCATGGACAACCCGGAGCTAATCGACACCTTCCACACGAAACTCAGGAGCTCCGAGGTGGTCTTCGGGGAGAAGGGATTCCCGGGCGACGTCGCCGTGAGACTGGGCTCCGAGACTGTGCCCCCTGCGGGGTCCGCGTTTGTAACGTGGACACAGGCCGATGACTCGCCCTTTTACTGCGTCGAGCCCTGGATGGGGCCTGCCAATGCCCCCGAGACCAAAGTCGGGCTCCACCTTGTGCCCCCAGGGGGGCGCGAGAGGTTCACCGTCAGCGTAACGGTGAGATAGGGTTGCGGGCGGCCCGGATTTTTGAAATTCTGCCCCGTGCCGAATCCCATGACCGCACCGTTCGCCCGACTCGCATTTCTCGATTCACTTGGGGGCCCGGAGCTCCTGGTCATTCTTGTCGTGGTCCTGATCTTCTTCGGCGGGGAGAAGATGCCCGAGTTCGCCCGAGGGCTGGGCAAGGCGATCCGAGAGTTCAAGAAGGCCGCCGGGGACGTGGAGCAGGAGTTCAAACGCGCGATGGAGGACACGCCGGAAAAGACGGTCCACGCCCCTTTTAAGCCGGTCGCTCCCGTAGTCCCGGCCACCCCTTTTGTACCGTCCGCCCCCCCGGTTTCGGAGGCCCCGGCCTCGCCCGCACTACCCCCCACCGCCGTGTCCCCGGCGCCCCCTGCCTCGCAGCAAGGCGACCGGCCCCCCCCGCCATCCAGCTCGGCTGGGGACCACGGCATAGAGGCCTGACCGGAAACCCCTTTGTTCAGTAGCCCCAGAATTACCCCATGAAAACCTGCGGATTGTATGGCTTCATTTCCGCGCTCGGCAGCGCGTTCATCACCCTGATTCTCTTCTTCCTTGGATTCCACTCCGATGCCTCAAAACTTGGGGCCGCAGGATGGATTGGAGGGCTTGCAGGGCTCGCGATCACGGTCACCTGCCTCGCGCTCGGGATAAAGGCCCGGCGTTCCGAGGTGCCCGGGGCAGAGGCTTTCGGCTATGGAAAGGCCCTGGGAGCAGGCGTACTGATCTCGCTCGTGTCGTCGGTCCTAAGCGCCCTATTCGGCTATCTGTACTGGGCCGTCATCAATCCCGGGATTGCCGACATCGTTGTCCAGAGCCAGATATCGAAAATGGAAGCCAGCGGCGTGTCCGGCGACCGTCTCGACAAGGCTGAGGCCATGACGCGCACAATGGCCTCCCCGCTTCCCCAGGCGGCCATCGCATTGGTCATCGGGATGGTGATCGGAGTGATCCTCTCCTTGATCATTGCGGCCATCCTGAAGAAGCCTGAGGCGGAGACGCCCCCCACCCTGTAGGCCCAAAAAAAGGGCCCGGATTTCTCCGGGCCCTTGAAGTTGGGACCTGACCGGCCGCTTAGCGGCTGATCAGCCGTTTTACGTCGACTCGATAGTCGAGCGCCAGAACGGCTCCGACGCCCAGCACGCAGAAGTAACCTGCGAACAGTGCGCTAGCGTTCACGGAACGGAAAGAAAGCAAGATAGCGGCAATGGCGATGATCGCCGGGGCAACCGCACGGATGATGTTAGTTTTCATATGTTGTATGTGTCTTTGTTTCCCCCGAGCTCCCTTGAGCTTGGGTCGACTATAATACGGCCTTTCCTCCAATAATGGTAGTTGCAGTTATCTATGGATATCATAGTCTTTACCTATGGAACTGAGCCAGCTGAAATACATGGTAGGTGTCGCCGAGACCGGGAATTTCACCCGGGCTGCTGCTCGGCTTAACGTAGCTCAACCTTCTTTAAGTCAACAGATTATAAAACTAGAACGGGAACTCGGGCACAAACTTTTCCATCGCCTGGGGCGCAAGGCAGTCCTCACCGAGGCCGGGATTGCCTTCCTCGATCGAGCTCGCCGGATCCTATTTGAGGTCGAGGACGCCACCAAGGAACTTGGAGATAGCGCCTCGTTTGAGCGCCGGATCACGGTGGGGGCCATCTCAACGGTCGCCCCTTACCTGCTCCCCACGATGATCAGCCGCTGCCGCAGGCGATTCCCAAATATTCAAGTCAATGTTCGAGAGGATTTTAAGGCAGATCTTGTCCGGGCTTTGCTCGACGGGGAACTCGACCTCGTGTTGGCCGCTCCTCCCATTGCCGAGTCAAACATACTTGTGGAAGTCCTTTGGAAAGAATTACTTATTCTTGCGGTAGCCAAAGAACACCCCCTGGCGACAAAACCCCGGGTGACCGCCGCCGATCTCGCCGACCAAACCTTCATCCTATTGGGATCCCTGAGCTCGCTGACCGCTGAAGTGCGCAGGTTCTGCGGCGATCACCACTTTGAACCCAAGATCGGCTCGAGGTGCGCCCAGGTCGCCACGGTCAAGGCGCTCGTGGGCCTCGGTGAGGGAATCTCCATCCTGCCCGAAGGCGCCAGGTCACCCGACGACGACGAAACCTTGTCCTATATCACGCTCGAGGATGCCAAGCCGGTCCGCGAGATCGCCGTCCTCAGGCACATGCAGCGCTACCAAAGCCGGGGCGCTGAGCAGTTCCTGACTCTCCTGCGAGAGGGGCAGGCAGGGAAACCCGCGCCCAACAAGGCCTAGCCGAGAGTCCGCCGCCGGCGGGTGCCTACCCGGCCGGGATCAGGAAGTGAAACTCTGTTCCTCTGCCCACCGCGCTTGAACAGGCGATGCTCCCGCCGTGTGCCACCACGATCTCGCGTGCTATCGCCAGCCCGATCCCGGCCCCCGGCTTGTCCTGGCCCGGCACCCGGTAGAACCGGTCGAAAAGATGAGGCAGGGCCTCGGCCGGTACCCCGCTGCCCTGGTCCAACACGGCAAAGCGCACGTAACCGAGCGGGGCAGCTTCCGCGCTCAGCGTGATGGAAGCCGAAGCAGGGGAATACTTTGACGCATTGGACAGAAGGTTGATGAAGACGTGACGAAGCCGGTTCGCGTCGACGTTAACCTCCCCGAGCGAGGTGTCGACCTTCACCACGAGGGTCTGCCCGGCGGCAGAGATGAAGGTCCGGGCCTCGTCGGCAATCGGCCCGATAAGGGCCGCCACGGAGACGCCATGTCGCTCCAGTGCGGAGGCCCCGGCCTCCAGCCTCGTGAGGTCGAGCAACGAGTCCAGGATCCTTAGGAGGCGGTCCGCGTCGTCCCGTGCCGATTCGAGCATCTCGCGCTGGGCGGGGACGAGGGGGCCTACAGCCTTCTCCAGGAGAAGATACACCGCCATGCGCAGGCTCGTGAGCGGAGTCTTCAGCTCATGGCTCACGGTGCCCACCAGATTGGTCTTCGCATCGTCGAGCAGGCGGAACTTGGTCACATCCTGGAGAATGACTGCAGCGCCCTTGAACTCGGTAAGCTTGTCGCCGATCGCCAGGATGCGTGGCAGGTAATGGCGGTCCTCGCGACCCACACGGAACGTGACAACCCGCCCATAATCCTGGGGCACGTAGTGCTCCTCCGTGGCGAGCACAGCCGCCAGGGGATTGGCGATCTCGGGGGGAAAGCCTCCCGAGAATCCGCCGAGCCCGGAAAGCTCCTCGGCCGCCGGGTTCCTCACCTCTACAATCCCCTCCTTCGAAACCAAAAAGAGGGGGTCGGGGGCCGACGTCAACGTAGCCTCCATCGTGCGTTGCGTCCTGAGGACCCTCGCAAGCGTCGCATCGCGATAGGCCCTCAGTTTCACGGCCATCGTGTTGAAAGACCGGGCAAGGCTGCCGAGTTCATCCCTAGAGAACTCTGGAACCTCCGTGTCGAGGTTCCCCTCTCCCAGGGCAGTCGCGGACGCCGTTAGCGCCTTGATAGGCTTCAGGAGCGAGGCCGCCAGGAGCCACGCGAGGACCACGGCCAGAGCCACGCCGGCCCCGATCGTGGCGGAGAGCACGCCCACCGCCGTGCTGGCCAGGTGCTCCGCCCGGGCCTCGGTCTCCTTTGAGGCCGCGTAGTCGTGCCCGGTCAGCCTGTCCAAGATGTCGAAGACCTTGTAGAGCGCGTCCTGGTTGGATCGAAAGTCGTCCATGGATGCCGCACCGCCCGCGGCAAGCATCCGGTCGCACCTTGCCGAGTAGTCCTGGAAGGCCGTGTCCAGGAGGTCTATCAACCTCCCCCTGGGTTTTCCTGCGGAGGCCGCCGACTGGTTCATCAGCTCGCGCGTGAACGCGGCTCTCCGCTCCTCGAGGAGCCTGCGGGCGCCTATCGGGTCGGAGGAGCCGGCAAACGCCAGGGCATTGGACATGAGCGTGGCCATCGAGCGCATGTCCCGCAGCCCTAGCGCCTCCCTGTTGGCCTCCACCAGCTCCTTTTCAAGCGGCCCGGCCAGCTCGTGGCACACGTGGATCGCGTACGCCCCAATGCCGACCATGACCAGCAGGAGCGGCAGCAGCCCGAAAAAGAGGCGCGTGCGAAGCATTCCGGGCGTGTGTCTCAAAGGAGCCCCAACTTGCTGCGCTTTCGATACAGGGTCGCCGGGTCGATTCCGAGCGTGCTCGCCGCTTCATCAAGGTTTCGGGCCACGGCGAGAATCCTCCGGATGTGCTCGGCCTCGAGCGCGTCGAGCGTGACACGCGCGCCCACCGTGACGGACTGCTGCCGCGTCGCGGTGAATTCGTCGGGAAGGTCGGCCAGCTCGATCCTCTCACCTGGAGCGAGGATGACCGCGCGCTCAATGACATTTCGCAGTTCTCGCAGGTTGCCGGGCCAAGAATACTCGGAGAAGGCGGCAACGACCTCCGGCGAGAAATCAATGTCCCGCTTTCCGGCACGGGCCGCGAAGTATTTTCGCGCCCCGCTGGCCAGGCGCTTCAGGTCAGCCGGGCGGTCGCGAAGGCCCGGCAGGGTGACCGCGATCACATTGAGCCGGTAGAAAAGGTCCTCTCGGAAGCGGCCGGCCTTGACCTCCGCGGCAATGTCACGATTCGTCGCCGCGATCACGCGGACATCCGCCCTCCGCGGCAGGGCCTCGCCCACCCGCTCGTATTCGCGCTCCTGGAGGAGGCGCAGCAGCTTCGGCTGGATCTCAAGCGGCATCTCCCCGATCTCATCAAGGAAAAGGGTCCCCCCGTCGGCCGCCGCCACCTTGCCCAAGGTCTCTGCGACAGCCCCGGTGAACGATCCGCGGGCGTGTCCGAAAAGCCCACTTTCAAAAAGCTCCCGTGAGAGGCTCGGGCAATTGACCGTCACGAAGGCCGCTTCGCGCCGGGCGCTTCGCTTGTGGATTTCGCGAGCCAGAACGCTCTTGCCCGTGCCGCTCATGCCGAGAATCAGCATGTTCGCGTCGGTATCCGCGGCCCGGAAGGCGATCTGGATCGCGCGGACCATCGAGGGTTCCGAGGACTCCAGGTCCACAGGCGGTGCGCCCGAGGCCAGGTCATTCTCGAGCGCCTGCACCCGGCGCTCCAGTAGATGCGCCTTCGACACCTTCGATAGCACCGCCCGGATCTGGTCCGGTGTGAACGGTTTCGGGATGAAGTCGAAGGCGCCCCTGCGCATGGCCTCCACTGCAGTCGCAATATTCGCATACGCCGTGAACATGACCACAGCCGGCGCCGGCCGAAGCCTCACCATCTGATTGAGCACGTCGAGACCGTCGTCGGCACCGAGCTTCAGGTCCACGAATGCGACGTCAAAACCCTCGTCCTCGGCGGCCTTCATGGCCTTGGCCGCGTTGGGAGCCTCCACCGCAACATGTCCGGCAGACTCGACGGCGATCCGCGTCGTCTTGCGGATCGAGGGTTCGTCGTCGACGATTAATACGCGCATAGTCTCAAGCGCCGGAGTCTGGTCCCGCGATGGATCGGGGCCAATGACAAAGAAACCCCGCCCCAGGTTCCGATGCGGAGCGGAAATCCCCTGCCCGCATTCGGGAGGACCAAACCCGAGGATCCTATCCGCCAAAAAAGCCAAGGCGGGGTCGCTTGCGCGACCCCGCCAGGTCCAGCTTCAACTAAGTGCTCTCGCGGGCTTGCGCCCACCGAGATGGCACGTTGATTCGACCCCTCCGGCGGGAGGTGGTTCCCATAGAAAGCTTGCCAGCGGGGATGGCCGATCTGACCGTGCGGGCACCCTTCAAATGCCCCCAGAACCCGCTAAGCCAGCGAACGATCCCGCAGCGCCGGCACCCACGCCTCCCCGCATCACCGACCTCGAGATCAAGGATGCCCAGATAATCTTTAGTGCCGTTTGGCAGCGCCTAGAGGCCCAATACGGCCGGGAGAACCTTCGCTTTCCCAAGGAGATCATACTGCTGGGGGGCGCCCCCGGCGCTGGCAAGGGGACCAACACCACCTTCATTGCGAAAGCCCGTGGCCTGACCTGCGGCCCGATCGTCATCAGCTCCCTATTGGACTCACCCGAGGCGCGCCGCTTCAAGGATGCCGGAAGCATGGTGGGCGACCGCGAGGTGATCGATCTGCTTTTCAACCGGCTCCTTAAGCCGGAATACCGAGATGGCGTTATCCTGGACGGATTCCCCCGCACCAAGGTCCAGGTCGAATGCCTCAAGCTCCTCGTGGACAAGATGCACGCGCTGCGCAGGGAATTCTACAAGACCCCGCTCAGCATCCATTTTCGCCAGCCGACAATCCACATCATGGTGCTTTTTGTCGACGAGGAGACGAGCGTGACGCGCCAGCTGCGCCGCGGCGTCGAGGTGAGCACCCACAACAAGGAGGTCCAGCGGACCGGCATCGGGGAGCTGATGGAGGAACGCGCAACGGACTTTGACAAGACCCTGGCCCAGCGCCGGTACCGCGTGTTCAAGGAGCAGACATGGGACGCCCTCCAGGAGCTCAAGGAGATTTTCCACTACCACTTTGTAAACGCCCAGGGGACGCTCCATGAGGTCGAGGCGAACATCCTGCACGAGCTCGAGTACCAAAGCACGCTGGAGCTCGACCCGAGGACCGTTGACCGCCTGCGCGGGGTTCCCGTAGCAAGCGAGATCGTAGTCCACGCCAGGCAGGAGCTCGTGAAGCGGCTCGACTCCTATGAGCTCGAGCACGAGGTGCAGTTCAGCCACATCGTCACGTTCATCGAGAGAAAGGTAATGCCGATTGTGATTCGGCATGCGATTTCCGGAACGGCGCTCGTCAATACCGAGGACCCGGCGCTCGAGGATCCCCGCTCGCTTGCGATGCTGATCGATATCTTCTCTGAGCGCGGCTACCATGCGATGGTCGACGTCCACCGGATAGAGGTGCCTGAGCATGTGGACATCGCCACCGGTGCCGTAAAATGCCGGTTGAAGAAGGTCTACCGGATACAGATCCGGTTCACGGGTTCAGAAATCAGGCGAGGCTAGAGGGGCCCTATTCGAAGCGTAGGGCTTCGATCGGGTCCAGAGAAGAGGCCTTCCAGGCTGGATAGAGTCCGAAGGCCATCCCTATGAAGGTGCACACCGCGACGCCCGTGAGCGCCCAGCCCCACGGGAATACGATCGAGACCTTAAGGACCATGGCAAGTGCGTCGCCGGCCATGGTGCCCAGCACGATGCCGACTAGGCCTCCCGTCACCGAGAGCACGACGGATTCAACCAAGAACTGGGTCAGGATGACGATCTTCCGAGCGCCCACCGCCTTGCGGACGCCGATCTCCCGAGTGCGCTCCGTGACGCTCACGAGCATGATGTTCATGATGCCCACGCCTGCTGCCAAAAGAGCGATCGCGCTTATGACAAAGGCTCCGTTGCTGATGACATCCGCAATCTTCGCAAATGCGGCAATCAGCGAGTCGTTCGAGTAAAGCTCGAAGTCGTTCTCCTGGTCGGGCCTGAGCCCGCGGGCGATCCGCATGGCACCCACGCCTTTGTCCATGGTGTCGCTGTACGCCAGCTGTGAGGGCGCCTGGGTCGCAATGTTGATCGTGTAGTTCTCGGCCCCGTAATCCATCAGGAACCGGGTGACGGGGACCACGATGTAATTATCCTGGCTCTCCCCAAACGACGATCCCTTCACGGCGAAGATCCCTATGACCTGGTACGTGTGCCCCGCGGCCTTGATCGATTTCCCCAGGGGGTCCTCGGTCGGGAAAAGCTTGGTGACGATGTCCTGCCCAATGATCGCCACCGGTCGGATCAGGTCGATATCGGCACCGTTGAAGTTACGGCCTGTCTGAATCGCGAACTGGTTGGATTCCAGGAAATATTCGTTGCTGCCCACGAAGCTCACATCCGGCGTCGTCTTGCGCCCGCCATAGGTGGCTTGCACGGCGTTGTCCCTCTCGAAAACCTTCAGGCAGATGACGTCGGCGCTGCCCGCCATGAGCTGCGTGTAGCGGCGCGCCTGCTCCATCGTGATGTTCTTTCGGGAGGCGTACTTGTGCAGGTCGTTTCCGTCGATGATTATGCCCGTGGGCCATTTGCTGAACTGGAAGATGTTCGTGCCGAGAAAGCTGAGGCCGGTCTCGATGGACCCACGAAGCGCGGTCACCGCGGTCATGACGCCGATCACAGAAAAGACGCCTATCGTGATTCCCGACATGGTCAGGAACGACCGGACCTTGTTCACCCCGAGCGAAGCGAATGCCATCTTTAGGATTTCGTTCATGGGCTGGAGCGAGAGAGGGTCTCGCGGACCGGAAACCCCTTATTGCAGGCATATCTTCGAACAAAGCACCTCATTGCCAGGATCCGTTACTCGAACCGAAGCGCCTCGATTGGATCGAGCGACGAGGCCTTCCAGGCCGGATAGAGTCCAAAGGCCACGCCGATGAAGGTGCATACCACGACGCCGGTGAGCGCCCAGCCCCACGGGAACACCACCGAGACAGACAGGAACATCGCAAGTCCATCCCCTGCAAGCGTGCCGAGGACGATGCCCAAGAGCCCGCCGGTCACCGAAAGAACCACCGACTCGACCAAGAACTGGGTCAGGATGACGATCTTCCGGGCACCCACGGCCTTGCGGACACCGATCTCTCGCGTGCGCTCGGTCACGCTCACCAGCATAATGTTCATGATTCCCACCCCGGCCGCCAGCAGGGCGATCGCGCTGATGACAAAGGCCCCGTCGCTGATGACATCCGCGATTTTTGCGAAAGCCGCAATCAAGGAGTCGTTCGAATAGACCTCAAAGTCGTTCTCCTGGCCGGGTCGCAGGCCGCGGGCGATGCGAAACGCCCCGATTCCCTTCTCCATCGTGTCGCCGTACGTCAGCTGGGAGGGCGCCTGCGTCGCGATGTCGACCGTGTAGTGCTGCGCACCGAAATCCATCAGAAACCGGGAGATGGGCACGACCACGTAGTTGTCCTGGCTCTGTCCAAATGAGGTCCCCCTCGCGGCAAACGTTCCGATCACCGTATAGGTGCGACCGTGCGCCTTCACCAACTTCCCCAGCGGCGTCTCGGAGGGATAGAGTTTGGAGACGATCTCGGGCCCGATGATGGCGACCGGGCGCACCAGATCGATGTCGGCTCCCGTGAAATTTCGGCCCGTCTCTATCGTATAACGATTGGCTGTGAGAAAATTCTCGTCCGAGCCCCCAAAACTTATGTCCGGTGTTGTCTTGCGGCCGCCGTATGTGGCCTGCACGGGGATATTCCATTCAAAGGCGGACAGGCATATGACGTCGGAAGTCCCCACCATGAGGTCCTTGTAGCGGCGGGCCTGGTCGAGCGTGAAATTCTTCCGGGAGGCGTACTTGTGCCAGTCGTTGCCGTCGACCGAGATCGCCGGCCACTTGGAGAACTGGAAGATCTCGGAGCCGAGAAAGCTGAGGCCGGTCTCGATTGAGCCGCGCAGCGCGGACACCGCCGTCATGACGCCGATGACGGAGAAGACGCCGATCGTGATCCCTGACATGGTCAGGAACGACCGGAGCTTGTTCACTCCGAGCGAACCGAACGCCATTCTCAGGATCTCACTCATATCTAAGCGCCACGACGGGATCCAGGCGCGACGCGCCCATTGCGGGGACAAACCCCGACACGATGCCGGTGGCAACCGACACCAGAAGCGAGACGAGGATAAGGCCAAACGAGAATACGAGCGGGAAGTTGGGCATGGCGCTCTTCACCGCGAGCCCGAGCAGATAGGTCACTCCCAGGCCCGCGACGCCGCCCGCAAAAGAAATTGAGGCGGACTCAATCAAGAACTGCAGGAGGATCGTGCGCCGGCGGGCCCCGAGCGCCTTGCGCGTTCCGATCTCCTTGGTGCGCTCCCGGACGCTGACGAACGTAATGTTCATGATGCCGATCGCCCCGACGAAGAGCGAAAGGCCCGTCACGAAGAGTCCGGCAAACGCGATGCCCTGCTTGATGGGGTCGAGCTGCGCCTTGAATGCCTGCTGCTGTTCAACAGAAAAGTTGTCCCGTTCTCCCGGCAGCTGTCCTCGGATCCGACGCATCGCACCTAGTACCTCCTCCTGGGCATCGTCCATCCTTAGCTTGTCCTTCACCTTGACATGCAGCTGGACCTGCCCGTTCCGGATATCGAAAAACTTACGGTAGGCGTTTATCGGAATGATGGTCTGATTGTCCAAACTGAACAGCCCGAGGAATGACCCCTGTCTTGAGAGGATTCCGATCACGCGAAAGGGATGCCCGTCAATCTTGACGCTCTCGCCGAGAGGAATCTTCCCCGGGAAAAGTTTTTCCGACACGTCTACCCCGAGGACGCAGACCTGGCGCCCGGCCCTCGACTCCTCTTCGTTAAAGAGGCGACCATACTGGAAATCGGCGGAGATTGTGCGCCCATAGTCGGCTGTCGAGCCAATGGTCTGCACCCCCGAAGCCTGGTTCTGGCCTGACTTCACGGTCGATGAGCGGCCGGCCGTGGGCACGGCCACATCGATTAGCGAGCCCGGAGTCCCCTCAGAAATCCTGTTCAGAGCCTCTGCGTCCTCGATGTGGAAAGGGGGCCTGTTGACATAGTTCCACCAGTCATCGACACCGTGCCATGGCCACTTCGTAATGTAGAGCATATCGTCACCGATCACTGCTAGGCTCCTGTCAAATCCGATGTTGATGCCGTTGATCGCAGTCCCCATGAGCGTCACGGCCACGATGCCGATGATCACCCCCAGGGCGGTCAGCGCCGACCGCATCTTGTTCGCCCGGATCTGCGCCATCGCGATCCGGATCGACTCTGTGATCTCGTAGAGGAATCTGTCCATGTCCGTCCGGACTCAGTTCGCTGGACCGTCGCTCTCGATAAGGCCGTCGTGAATTCGGATGATCCTGCGCGCGTGGCGGGCGATGGACTCCTCATGCGTGACGACAATGATGGTGTTTCCCCTCTCGTAGAGGTCGTCGAAGAGGGCCATGATCTCGACGCCCGTCTTCGAGTCGAGGTTGCCGGTCGGCTCGTCCGCCAGGATGATCGAAGGTCGGTTCACGAGCGCCCGCGCGACGGCGACTCGCTGGCGCTGGCCTCCCGAGAGTTCGTTCGGTTTGTGGTGGATTCGATCGCCAAGGCCCACGCTCTCGAGAACCTCCTTGGCCCGCCGGTGGCGCTCCTGCGGGGCAATGCCCGCGTAAATGAGCGGCAGCTCGACGTTCTTCAGAGAGTCCGAACGGGCCAGCAGGTTGAAGGTCTGGAACACAAAGCCTATCTCGCGGTTTCGGATCTCGGCGAGTTCGTCGTCCACCATCGTCGCCACATTCTGGCCATTGAACTCGTACCTGCCGGAGGTTGGCGTGTCCAGGCAGCCCAGCATGTTCATCAGGGTCGATTTGCCCGAGCCCGAAGGGCCCATGATGGCGACGTACTCGTTGCGGTGAATGTTGAGCGACACTCCGCGGAGGGCGTGGATCGTCTCCTCGCCCATCTGGTACTGCTTGGTCACCCCCTCGATGGCGATGACAAGGGGACCGACCGCGCGCACATGGCGCGTCTCAACGGGTGCCGGGGGGGGAATCATGGGGTGGGCAGCCTATTTGGCCTCGACGACTTCGGGCTTGGGCTTCTCCACCTTGACGGCGGATCCATCCTTCAGAAGACGGCTGATCGCCGCATAGGTTCCTGAGATGACCTCCTCGCCAGGCTTAATCCCGGACTTGATCTCGATCATGGAGTTGTCCGCTATGCCGGTCTCGACCTTCGTCTGCTTCACCTTGGTGCCGTCGAGGACATAGACCACGCGGATCAGCTTCTCGCGTTCGCGCAGAGCGTCAGCCTTCTCCGACTTCATGTCCTGGTCATTACCGGTGCGCTCCTTGGCGTCCTTTGCATTCTTCTTCTGAAACTCCTCCGCGGTTAAGCCGCCCTGCGCCCTTACCGTGACGCTCTGGATCGGAACCGCGGTAACGTCCTTGGCCGTCTCGGTCTCAATATCCGCCGTCGCGCTCATTCCGGGGCGAAGTGCGACCTCCTTGTCCGAGACGCGGATCTTGACGATAAAATTCGTGACCTGGTCCGAGCTTGCAGTCGACTGCCCCGTGGCCCCGGCGTTGTCCGCCGATGCCCCGATCTCGCGCACGACGCCGTTGAACTTACGGTCCGGATAGGCGTCGATGCTGATCTTCACGGGATCGCCCACCTTCACGTTGACGATATCGTTCTCGTTCACCTTTACGCGAACCTCCATCTTGCTTAGGTCTGCCACGCGCATGATCTCCGTTCCCGCGAATTCCGAGGAGGACTGGACGCGTTCGCCCACCTCGGAGGAGCGCGAGCTCACGGTGCCGTCCATCGGCGCGTAGATCTGGGTCTTTGAAAGCGAGTCCTTGGCCTGCTTGAGGAAGCCCTCGGCCTCGTCGACCTGCGCAAGGGCGGACTCACGGTCCGCCTTGGCGCCATCGTAGGCCGTCTTGTAGCTCACGTAGTCAAAATCCGAGACGAGCTTCCTGTCGTAGAGGTCCTGGTATTTCTTCAGGTCCGCCTCGGCCTTAAGGAGCTTAACCAGGCTGTTGACGGCCGCCGAGCGGGCCGCTGCAACCGCGGCGGTCTGCTGGTCGACCTGCGCCTGATAGAAATCCGGCTTAATCTTTACGATCACCTCGCCCTTCTTGATGATCGCACCCTCGCGGTACGGCAGCGAGATGATTTCCCCATACACTTCAGGGGTGATCTTAACCTCGACTTCGGGCTGGATCTTGCCGGTCGCGGTCACGGTCTGAACGATCGTTTTGACAACAGCCTTCTCGGTCGTGACCGAGATGCCGTTGTTGGCTCCGCGCTTCTTGACGACGGCTACCGTCACGAGCACGGCCAGGAGCACCGTGGCGCCGATCAGGTACCACTTTAGCTTGGACTTTTTCCGAGGCTTGGCGACGGGGGCTGCCGAGACGTTTCCTGAGGTGAGGGGGGCGGTCATGGAAGTAGCATTCACGGGTAATCAATTATGGGTCAAACGTTCAAGCCACCAAAATTCCCGACTCTTGCCCCGAAAACACAGCGTGGAGAGGCCGGAACCGGCCTCCCCACGCCAACACAACTAACAACGAGCAAGTGCAGACGAAATAGGAACTCCCTAGGAGGGGAACCCATTTGCGCCCAAAGGCCGCCAAAAAGCGTTGAACCGACGTCTCAACAGGGTCGAGGGACGGTAAAACGGGCTGGCCGCGGGTTGGCATGACCTCACAACACTCCTCCCCAGCCAAAAGTTACACCAAACTTTGATGAACGGGTCACGAGAGGGATGGACGGACCCTCATCCCGCCGAAGCGCCTCGAAACGGCAGAGTTGCCCACCTGCCGGGCCGCTCTGTCGGTACCGGCACCAAGGCCAGTGTCCTTGCTGATTCGACGGGACCGCCCCTAAGGTATTTCGATATTGAACGAGGGTTCTGCTCCAGCCTAGCAGGCACACTCACCGGTTCAGGCGATACCTGCGGGTCGATCGCCGACAAGCCTCGCGCCGTTCGAAAAAGGAGAACCGTATGTCCGCGGAGGCCTCCCGGGATGCTTACGTAATAGAAGAGGAGTTGCGGGTACCCGGCCTCTCCGCCCAATGCGATTCTTCTGTTAAAGGCCTGTATGCTCTCCTCCATGCATGCGTTCGGGGGATGCCCCTTCCCCACCGCAAGCGCGCCCCGTGTTTCACTCACCCATTCCCAGCCTCCTATCCCGGGTTCGATGGCCCGCAATAGGGGGCCGGGGTTCGCTTCGTCCCGCTCCACCGTTCCGAGGGTCTGCGAGAGACTCTCGGTTCCCTCTGCATCCGTGTACAGCCAGAGAATCCCAGAGACCTCAAATATCAAGGCGTAGACGGTCTTGGGATAAACGGCGTAACGCCACTCGCCCCGAGGATGGCTGTTGTCGATCTTGACGATACGGGCCCATGTGCTGGGGCCGAGCATCTCGCGGGCGGCACGTGCATCGGAGAGCGAATCCCGAAACGAGGCAGCGGCGTTTCGCGCAGATGCCTCGATACCTAGGATCAGCAGGATGACATACAGGAGACGCATCGCCCCCATTAACCCGTAGGCGGAGGCAAAGGATCCAAAAATGCGACGGCCCTACGTCCCTTTGCGGCAAAACGCGCGTTACGCGCGGCAGCCGCCTACTCCACGCTGCCAAGCAGCGACCTGATGCGGTCCTGGTATCCGCGGCTCAAACGGAGCTTTGTCCCATCCTGGAGCACGACGACGTATTCGCCCTCAAAGGAGGGGCTCAGTTTCCGGAGCCGGTCAACGTTAACTATGGTGGACCTGTGGATCCGAATGAAGCGGTTTGGATCGAGCCGCTCTTCGAGCGACGACATCGTTCCACGCATCAGGTGGGCGCGGAGGCCAACGTGGAACTTGACGTAATCGCCCTCGGCTTCGATCCAGTCTATCTCGCTCGTCTTCAAGAAGATAATCTCTCCCGATGACTTGAGCAAGATCCTGTCCCGGCCCTCGCCCTCCAGGTGCTCAATCAGCCGGCTCAGCTTCGTATCCGCAGCATCCGTGCGCTTTCGTATCACAAGGTCCCTCGCCCGGTTCAGGGCAGCGCCAAAGCGAGCATCGTCATAGGGTTTGAGCAGGTAGTCCACGGCATTGAACTCAAAGGCACGCAGTGCGTATTCGTCATATGCTGTCACAAATACGACAACCGGGGCCGCGCCAGGTCCGACTCTTGTAAGCGTCTCAAACCCGTCGCACCCCACCATCTGCACGTCTAGGAAAACCAAATCTGGGTGCAAACGCCGGATAAGATCGGCAGCCTCCATGCCGCCTGAGGCCTCCCCTACGATCTCAATGCCAGAATCCCGCTCCAAGAGGAGCCTGATCCCGCTGCGTGCGAGGGGCTCGTCATCCGCGATAAGTGTCCGAATCCGCCGTTCAACAACAGCACTTCTTTGGGGCGTCATGATCGGCAAGGCAGGATGATCTCAACGGAAATTCCCCCCGAGGGCCGGTTCTTAAGGGACATTTGTGCCGAGTTACCGTAAGTCTTGGCCAATCTCTCCCGGGTATTGGTAAGACCGGTGCCCTCGAGCACCCTTCGGTTTTCAGGAAACCCGGGCCCATCGTCCGTAACCTCTAGGTGCAGGCGACCCGACTCGACTCGCCCCGATATTACCACCCTTCCAGGCCCCGCCTTCGGAGCGACGCCGTGCAAGATGGCGTTCTCCACGATCGGCTGGAGCAGAAGCCACGGCACACGCACCCCAAGGGCTGCCTCCTCTATGGAGAGCTCCACGCTCAGGCGGTCGGGGAATCGTGCCTTTTGAATTTCGATGTAGCGTTCCAGAAAATCCATTTCTACGCGCAGGGTGGTCTCGTTCCTGTGGTTGCCCTCAAGGGACATTCGGAGAAGAGAACCCAACCGCGCAATCAAAGTTACAGCCATTTCGTTTTTCCCCTCCCGGACCAGCGCTGCGATCGAATTGAGGGTATTGAAAAGGAAATGGGGCTTTAGTTGTTCCCTAAGGACCTTCAACTCGGCCTCGATCAGCCGCGACTCGAGCTGCGCAGCCCGGATTTCCTGATTCCGATAGCGTCTCTGCAGCTCGGCCCCGTAGCCGTAGGCGATCACCGCCCAATAATAGGCCATGTCCACGATGTTGTGCCCATAGAAGCTCCGCGCGGCCGTATGCCAAAAACCCCCATACTCCGGGCCAAAGAAAAGCGTCATGGCCTCTATCCGGCCCAGATAGAATGTAGCCATCACGATGAAGCTGAATGCGATGTGATAGGCGATGCCGCCGAGCCAGCAGCCTGAGCTGAGCGGCAATTTTTCCCGGAGCATCAGGATGAAGGGCGTCAAGCATCCCCACATTGCCGCTCTTCCAAACTGGGGTATCGCCACTCCGACGAAGTCGCCCCAACTCATTTCAGCGCGCATGTTGAAATAGACTTCGATTGAAAGGACCAGCCCGAGGGCGGCCCAAATCACCACCGCCGCGCCTATCCTCATCCAACGATTGTGCATGGTTTTGGAAGGCTTCATTCCGCAGGGAAGTCACCCGAATCAAGCCGATACCCTAATTTTTGCGATCGAATGACGAAAATCCGCGATGGAATGCATCCAGGACGCGCCGACGTCAAAACAGCCCTACCCAAAGCTCCGGCCGAAAAGATTCTAGCGCTGCCGCTCCTGCTCGGCCCAGAGCGCGGCACCGACAATCCCCGCCTCGTTCAGGAACTCTGCTGGCACCATCTTCGCGCGGGATTTCACATACTTGAAGAACTTGTCGTGCTTGGCGCTTATCCCCCCGCCGATAATGATCAGCTCGGGCCAAAGGATGTCCTCGAGGGTGCCGATGTAGTCGTTCAGGCGCTCTCCCCAGCGCTTCCATGACAGGTCCTTCTTGTGCTTGACCGAAGCCGCCACGCGCTTCTCGGCGTCTCGTCCATCCATCTGAAGGTGGCCCAGCTCGCACGGAAACAGGGATCCCCTGAAGAAGAGGACCGACCCGACCCCGGTCCCGAGGGTAAGCATGAGGGCCTTCCCCCCGAAATCCCTGCCGGCCCCGAAGGTCATCTCGGCTAGGCCGGCGGCAGCCGCGTCGTTCGTGAGCGCCACGGGCCGGCGCGTGGCGTTGCCGAAGAGCTTGATGCCATCGCAGCCAATGAACTTCTTGTCGAGGTTGGCCGATGTAAGAATCGTGCCCCCGTGGATCACGCCGGGGAAGCCGATCCCTATGGGCCCCTTCCATTTGAAGTGCTCCGCGATCATACCCGCGGCGTCGGCCATCTCGCCGGGCGAGAGCAGGAGCGGAGTCTCAACCTTGAACCGCCCCGCCAGGAGCCTGCCCGTGGAGATGTCGACAGGCGCCCCCTTTATCGCAGATCCGCCAATGTCGATGCCGAGTACCTTCATCGCTTCAGAAAGACAGCCCGGTTGCCCCATTTCAATGCCGTGTTTGGGCGGGTCCCATCGTGGAGCGCGGCCCCCAAATCCAGGGCCCCGCCTCCGGATTTATGGGTTAGCCCCCTTGACGCGGACCCGCGGTCGCGCTCCTCTTTCCGTAATGAAGGTCACCTATTACCTCGAGGTTCTTTCCTCGTGGTGCCACTGGGTTGAGCCGGTCTGGGCCGAGCTCAAGTCGCGCTACGACGGACGGGCGCAGTTCGAATGGCGGATCGCCCTGATGCGGCAGGAGGATTTCCCCGTCTCCCGCAACCAGTGCGAATGGTTCTACAGGAGGAGCGGCGGAACCGTCATGCGGTCTCCGGTCATGCTCAACTCGGGATGGTTCGAACCAGGGCGCACCGACGCTTTCCAGAACCCGAGCCTGGTCGCAGAGGCCGGTAAGGACTTCGGGTTCTCTGACGACTCAATTCGGCTCGCGCTCTCGAGCGCGGCGTTGATCGACGGTCGCAAGGTGGGCCGGATGGAGGACGCCGTCGCGGTTGCAGCCAAGGCATCGGGAATACCCGCCAAGAAGCTCAGGGCCCGGGCGGAGTCCGCGGCCGTCAAGGCGAGGGTCGCAGGCAGCATAGCTGAATTCCTCTCGCACCGGATTAGCCAGCGCCCGGCATTCATTTTGGAGGACGCAATAGGCGACAAGGCTGTGTTCTCGGGGCTCGTGCGCATCGAGCCCCTTGCGGCAACGATCGATGCCATGCTCGCCGATACCGCCGCCTATGCGGCGCACACAGCCCACCACGGAACAACCCCCGCAAAATAAATCCTCCCATGGACTATGTTAATCTGGGCCGGACAGGCCTGAAGGTCTCCCGGATCTGCTTGGGCACCATGACCTACGGCAGCAGGAAATGGCGTCCATGGGTCCTTGACGAGGAGGAGAGCCGGCCTTTCCTGCGCCGCGCCTTGGAGCTTGGCATCAACTTCTTTGACACGGCCGACATGTATTCGCTTGGGGCAAGCGAGGAGGTGCTGGGCCGTGCGCTCCGCGACTTCGGGCCGGGGCGGGACCGCGTCGTGATCGCCACAAAGGTCTTCAACGCGATGGGGGACGACCCGAACCAGAGGGGCCTCTCAAGGAAGCACATCCGGCACGCGATTGATGCCAGTCTGCGGCGCCTGGGGACGGACTACGTCGACTTGTACCAGATCCACCGCTTCGACCCTTCGACCCCGATTGAGGAGACGATGGAGGCTCTCAACGACCTCGTGCGCGCCGGGAAGGTCCTTCATCTCGGGGCCTCCTCGATGTTTTCCTGGCAGTTTGCAAAGATGATCCATGCTAGCGAGGCGCGCGGATGGACGCCCTTTGTGACCATGCAGAACCACTACAACCTCCTCTACCGGGAGGAGGAGCGGGAGATGATTCCCTTCTGCGTCGACAAGTCGGTGGGGCTGCTTCCGTGGAGCCCGTTGGCCCGCGGCGTCCTGGCACGAAGCCTCCGGTCGGACACCGCGCGTGCGGGCACCGACGACTACGCCCGGCATCTTTACGGGGCCGAGCTGCCGGAGGCCGACCGCGCGATTCACGCTGCGGTGCACCGGATCGCCGCTGAGCGCGGCGTGCCCGCGGCACAGGTGGCGCTTGCTTGGCTATGCCAGAAACCGGGGGTGGTGGCCCCCATCGTTGGGGCGTCCAAGCCGAACCAGCTTGAGGACGCCGTTGCCGCCCTGTCGCTCAAGCTGGGAGCGAGAGAGGTTTCAGAGCTCGAGTCTCCCTACGTGCCCCACGCGGTCGCGGGCCATCAATGAGAACGTGGCCTGGAGGCCCCCGGACCGCGATTCTGCCCGCTTTTGCCCTGCTTGCCGCGTGCGCCCTGCGTGCGTCAACGGGAGTCGTGTACGAGGATTCCAATGGCAACGGGATCCGGGACCCCGGCGAGGCGGGCGTTGCCTCGGTCCAAGTGTCGAACGGGGTCGATGTCGTGACGACCGATTCCACAGGGGCCTATCGCATTTCGGACCGGCCCGGAGCCCGGGTCTTCGTCATAAAGCCGCGCGGGTGGCAAAGCCCCGTCGACGCCCTTAACCTGCCGCAGTTCCATGCCCCGGCGGGCATGACGGCCGACTTTCCGCTCCGGCGGGTGGACGAGCCTGACGACCTGCGGGCCCTCATCCTGACCGATCCGCAGCCTTCCTCGCCGAAGGAGGTGGACTACCTCTCCCGCGGCCTCCTTGAGAGGATTGGCCGGAGGCCCGACCTCGCATTCGGGATCACCCTCGGCGACGTGGTTTACGACCGGCCCGACCTGTTCGGCGCGGTGAACACAGCGGCCGCGAAGGTGGGAATCCCGTGGCACAACCTTCCGGGTAACCATGACCTTGCCCTCGGGACGCCGGACGAGCAAACCGCGATCGCCGCCTTTGAATCCGTATACGGGCCCTCCACCTATGCCTTCCACTCGGGCCCGGCCCTCTTTGTCGCCCTTGATGACGTGCGACCCCTGGGGGGTCCGCGTTACGTGGGTGGCTTGAGGGAGGACCAGTTCGAGTTCCTCACAAACCTCCTGCACGGCTCACCGGAGGGCGAATGGGTCGTGCTCCTGGTTCATATTCCCCTGTTCTCGCCCGACCCGTCGGGGGCAGAGACCTTCCGCACGGCGGACCGGCTTAGGCTGTTTGGAATCCTGAAGGCACGCAGCCGAGTCCTCATCCTCTCCGGTCACACGCACTACCAGCGCCACGTCATGCATGGCAGAGACGACGGGTGGGAGGGGTCCTCGCCGCTGCATGAATATAACGTGGCCGCGGCCTCCGGCGGGTTCTGGGGCGGCCCAGTGGACGCGGACGGTATACCCGCGGCCACGATGTGGGATGGGACGCCGCCGGGGTATGCAATCCTCGGGTTCAAAGCGGGGGGCGTTTCGCTGGAATATCTCCCGGCTAGGTTCCCCGCCGACCACCAGATGGCGCTGCATGTGCCCGCCACTGTGGCCCCGAGGCAGGGTTATGTCTCCTTCTACGCCAATGTCTTCAATGGCCATGACGGATGGACCGTCGAATTCCGCGTCGACGACCGGGCGTGGAACCCCATCCGCAGGATCCTTGGCTGGGACCCCACCTATGCCGCTGACTTCCTTGCGCAGGATGGCGCCGAGCACCCACCAAAGGGGCCGAGGCTGCCCGATCCGGTCATCTGCTACCACCTGTGGCGGGGGAGTCTTCCCGCCGACCTTTCGCTCGGCAGGCATGTCCTGAGTGTCCGGGCCACAAGCCCCGAGGGCACGACCTTTTCGGAGCAGCGCACCTTCGCCATCGTGAATCCATGACGGGGCCTGGGCCCGCCCGGCAAACCGCACCCGGGTACATGATTTTGCGTACGAATATTCAATGACGGGCCGCAGAAAGCCCTTTTCATCACGGGCGCCGTTTCAGCCCCATCTCCATTTCTTCGGACCGTCGCCGCTTTCGCCGTCCTAGGGATCGTGATCCTGGGGCGCATCGCGCCCGCATGGGCTTCTCCAGCCCTGCAACCGGGGTACGAGGGCCTCCCGCCGATGAGGGTCTTCACGGCGCGCGACACGGGGGTCGTGACAATGGCCTGGTCGGCCGCACAGGACCGTGAAGGGGTCCTTTATTTCGGCTGCGACACCCTGGTTTCCTTCGACGGCGACCGCTGGCGGCCTGAGCGGATGGAGCCCACGTACCTGGTCCGAGGCCTCGATGTTGGCCCCAATGGCCGGATCTGGGTCGCAGGCGTGAACCAGATTGGATGGTTCGAGCGCGGGGCTCGCCTGTCCTACCATTCCCTCGTGGCCGAGCTGCCGCAGGGCTCGGGGGACCTCGGAGATGTTTGGCGTGTGTATGCGCAGGGCAACGAGGGCGCCCTGTTCGTCGCGCGCGAACGGGTCCTGAGGTGGGATGGCCGGAGATTCACGTCATGGAGCTACCCAGGCATGCGCCTGCTCTGGTCGACGAGGACGGCCACTGCGGTCTACGTGCACTATCCCCCCGTTGGCCTTCTGAGGATTGGCGCGGATGGCCCCTCTATGGCCGTGAGCGCATCCGTCATCGGAGACCAGGAGGTGCGCTGGCTCGACGACTCCGGCCAGGATTGGTTGCTCCTCACGGCCACGGGCTTCAGGCGGCTCCACGCCGGCACGTGCACGCCCTTGGACACGGAGGCATCGGCGTTCGCCCGTGCGAATACGCCCACGTCGGTTGCCCGCCTCCCCGATGGGACCCTTGCCCTCGGCACCCTGCAGGGCGGCATAGCGATCATCGATCGGGACGGTGGACGGATCCTGCGGGTCTTCAACCTGAGGTCAGGGCTCCCTGCCAACCAAGTCTACTCGCTTCTGATCGATCGGGACGGCGCGCTCTGGGCCACCGGCCCCACGAGCATCGTGAGACTTGCGGTCCAATCTGACTGCGCCGTTTACGGCGCCCAATGCGGGTATCCCCCCGGGGGATGCGACTGCCTTGAGGACTATCGCGGTTCGATCTATGCCACTTCGCAAAGCGGGGTCCTTTGTCTTTCGCCAGATCCTCAGACCGGCGGCAGCGGCCGGTTTGCTGCGGTCGGGATTACGAGCAGCCGCCTTTACAGCCTCCTCGGGACTCCCGGCGGCCTTGCAGTCGGCCACTCCCACGGGCTCAGCCTTTGGGACCTTGGACCTATGAAATCCGTGATGGGCCCGGGAGAGATCGTCTTCCGGGCCAGTTCTTCCGAGGCGCGGCCAGCCACGATCCTTGCCTCGCTCTTCGACCGGGTCGTCGCGGTGGACCCCGTGCTCGGCACCTCGACGGTCGTGGCGGACAAGCTACCTGACTATGGCGACACGGTGGTCGACGAACCCTCGGGGCGGATCTGGATAGGAACTCCCTCAAGGGGATTGTTCGTCGCGGGGAAGGAGGGCACGAAAGTCCAGCCCGCGAGGCAGCGTTTCGGCCCGGTTCCCAGCGTGGGCCCCGCACTCGTCACCCGCACAGGCAGGACCGTCGTGGCCCTAGGCAAGGATGCGGCCTACGCACTGGACCCAGCCCTCGACCGCTTCGTCCCGATCTCGGGTTTTCCTGCGGGCAACCCCCTCGCGCTGTCAAACGCCGACCGAAACGGCAACGTATGGGCCGCGATCGCGCCTGCCGCGGGAGGACGCTCCGCCGCGTTAGTCAGGATCGCGCCCATCCACGGGGGCTTTGCCTGGGAACCCCTTTCGCTGGAGGGAATATCCAGTATTGGGACCGTGCTTTACCTGAAGGTCGTACACGGCCCGGCAGGCGATGAGCTCTGGATAGCCGGCACGGAGGCCCTTCTGCGGGCGGGACCGCATTCCCTGGCCGGTCAGGCGCGGCCTCCCCGACCCCTGATACGGGCCCGCCCAAAATCCGCAGATGCCAAGGCCTTGGAACCCGGGACGAGTCTGGTCCTCCCCTACTCGGCCCGGGGGATTCACATCGAATGTAGCTCGCTCGACTATGGCATGCGAGACTCCGAACGCTTCCAAGCCATGCTAGGCGGCGCGGAGGACCAATGGTCGGCGCCGACGGAATCCGCGGAATGGGACCTGACCGGACTGCGGGAGGGCGTGTACGAATTCAGGACGCGACTCGTGACTGACTCGGGAATCGCCGGGGTGCCCGCGTCGTTCGGGTTCGAGGTCGCCCCGCCCTGGTGGCGGACGACGCCGGCACGCGCGGGCTTCGCCGCGGCAGCAGCCCTTTGCGCCATGGGGCTCCTCAGGCTCCGGACACGATCCCTTGAGCGCCGGGCCGGGATCCTCGAGGTCATGGTGCACCAGCGCACCCTTGAGCTCGAAAGGGCAAACGCGGCGAAAAGCGAGTTTGTCGCAAACATGAGCCATGAGATCCGCAATCCGATGGGCGGCATCCTGGCCTCAGTGCAGGAACTGTCGCACGAGCCCCTGAGGCCAAGGCAGCGCGAGATCGTGACGACGCTCCGCAGCTGCGCCACGTTCCTTTCCTCTCTGGTCGAGGATGTGCTCGACTTCGCAGCCGTCGAGGCCGGCGCCTACAAGGTCTCCCGATCGCCGTTCAGTCCCGATGAAATCCTGCGAAACGTCCTGGAGATGCTCGAGCTCAGGGCCGCCGGCGCCCGGCTCGACGTCTCTGTGGATCCCGCGCTGCCCCCGATGCTCATGGGGGACGCGGCCCGCATCCAACAGGTGATGGTCAACTTTGCGGTGAACGCCCTGAAGTTTGGCGGAAGGACGGTCAGCCTCATCGCGCGCGCCGACGGCAAGGAGGCCGTATACTTGGTGGTCGACGATGGCATCGGGGTGCCTGTCGACGAGCAGGAGAACCTCTTTGTTCGGTTCTCCCGAATGAAGGCTGCCCGCACAGCGGCAATCCCTGGAACCGGGCTCGGGCTGGCGGTCAGCAGGATCCTAGCCGAGCGGATGGGCGGCTCGGTTGGCTACAGTACGGCTCCGGGCCAAGGGTCGATCTTCTTTCTGCGCCTTCCCTTGGAGGCGGCCGCCGAGCCCCCGCCTGAGGAACATCCCCCGGTGGCGGGCACGGGCCGGGTGCTTGTGGTCGAGGACATCGCGTACAATGCGCGCGCCTTGGGGCGGATTCTCCAGAACCTGGGTTTCGACGTCGAATTTGCGGCGGACGGGGAGGAGGCCCTCAGGCTGCTTTCGCTGACCGCATACCGCATCGTTTTCCTGGACTGCGATCTGCCGCGCGTAGGCGGGGTCGACGTGGCGCGCCGCCTGCGAGCGAAGGAGCCGGCGGGGACAAGGATGCTTCTGATTGCGACGACTGCGGACGTGGGGGCCGACGTGCACGGGCGATGCGCAGAGGCCGGCATCGACTCCTGCATGGCCAAGCCGATCACGCCGGAGAAGCTGCGCGCACTCCTGTCCGCCCACGGCTGCCTTGGGCCGCATCCAAAGGCATCGCTACCCACCCTTCCGGAAGCCGGGGTCGAGGGCCTGGACCTGAGGCTCATCCTGAGGCTCGCTGGGACCTCACACGACCGCCAAAGCCGCGAGCTGTCGGACTTTGTCGACGCCCTCAACAGCTCCCTGGGCGGAGTCGCCCGGGCCCGCATGTCCCGGTCACGGCCCGAGATCTCGGCCGCAGCGCACCGGGTGCTTTCCCTAGCCAGGATGGTCGGTGCGGCTGCGCTCGCTGGGACCGCTGCCGACCTCCAGGAATTCGCCCCCGTCTACACGGATGCCGAGCTTGAGTCGGAGATCGGAACACTGGAAAGCCAGGTTTCCGGCCTCAAGAAGGCGCTCGCCGATACGGCGAGGCGTTCCCACCTCAATCCTTCTTGGGCTTCTTGAACTCCTTGTGCTCCTTTTTCTCGAAGTCCACGAGGTCGTTCACGATCGCCGACGCCTCGTCGTTCTTGCCGGCCTCGAGCGCAGTCCTGAGCTTTGCGAACCGGCCCTGTAGCTCCTTGATTCCTGCCTTGAAGTCCTCGGTGAACTTGGCGCGCTGGTCCTCCGGAAGATCCGCGGCCTTGGCAGGCGTGAACGCGACCGCTTCCTTGATCGCACCCTCCATGGTCGAAAGAAGCTCGAGGGACGAGGCGTTCTGCGCAGGGTCTGCGACCTGCTTGCGCAGCTTGCGGAACGCCTTCCCCACCCGGTCCATTCTCGACTCAAGCTCCGTCTTCTGCTCCTCCGCGGGCCCGCCGGACTGGCCCACCGCCGGGGCGGGTCCCGGCCCGGGAGCGTCAGCAGCATGCACCGGGGTTGGATAAACCCGGAGAGCGAGGAGCAAAGCGAGTGCGAAGGTGATTTTCTTCATGGGTCAATTTTCAATCTCAGTATTTCCGGCGGGCCGGATCATGAAGCTGACGGGCGCCTCGGCAAATTATTTTGGGACCCTCGCGGTCTTATGACGGGAAACCTGTGAACCAGGTCGTGGATGAGCACAGCCGCGGCAGCTGACACGTTGAGCGACTCGACCCATCCGCTCCCAGGGATCGTGACGAGCCGGGTGCAGGCGGCCTGAACGGCCGGGGCCAGCCCGTGCTCCTCGTTGCCAAGGACCAGGGCCCACGGGTCCCGCTGCTTCGCGCCCGGCTCCCCGGCTTTTCCTCCCCGCGTGGCCGCGCCCACAACATCAAAGCCCGACGCAGCCAGGGTCCTCAGGAACGCAGGTATCGAGGGCGTCGTGCAGATCTCGACCGCATCCATTCCTCCCTCGGCGACGCGATAGGCGGCCGCCCCTGGACGGGCAGAGGAGGCGTCGCCCGAGATCACGATCCGGGGAACTCCAAAATAGGCCGCCGTGCGGACTATGGCTCCCAGGTTGTGCGCGTTTCCTATGCGATCGAGGACCACCAAGTTCTCCTTCCTAGCTCCCCACACCGACACATCCGAGGGCGTCGGCGCCGGAGGCTGGGTGTCCTCCACGACCGCTACGATACCCCCATGATGGACGCTGTCCGCTATCTTCTCGAGCTCCGCAGGCTCGACGCACCGGTAGACTCGCCTTGTCGCAGCCATACTACTGCACATGGCTCCCACCTTTTTCGAGGTTGGAAGGTCGAAGAACAGCCGCACGATGGACGAGGGGTCCCTCTGGAAGCGTGCGCGGACGGCCGCCAGGCCGCAGATGGTGATTTCGCTGTCTTTCATTTTTTTGTGGCCCCCATCACGGTGAACTCCTCGCGGTCGTGGTAAAGATGAACGACCCTGACCGAGGATCCGTGCAAGGAAAAGGGTGAACCCGGGGCTCGCAGGTCGGCCAGGAGCGCCAAGGGGTCAACCCTGCCAAACTTCAGGTTCACGACGAACTTGCGGCACCAACCGCCCGCCAGCCAGGGACGGACGATCGACTGGAGCACCTTGTGGGGATCCTCGAGCATGTCGCTGAAGAGCCAGTCGTAGACCGCTTCCCTGCCGGGGCTGAATCCAAACGCGTCGTCGCACCGGTGGTCGATCAGCGGGTGGCCGGACGCGCCGCCCTTCAGGGGTCCGTTGTCGACGGCCACGACCCGCGCGCCGCGCTTCGCGGCACTGTAGCTCCACCCGCCCGGCGCGGCCCCGAGATCGCATACCGTCTCCCCTGGCATCGGCTCCGAGCCAATGATCCCGTAGGCCTCTTCCACCTTCAAGTAGGAGCGCGACGGCGCCGCGTCGTCGTCGGCCATCCTGCAGGTCCCGTTCATGTGCGCCGATCGGGCGACCTGCGCCTTGCCAAAGTCGGTGAACCACACGAAGAGCCCGCGCGCAGGCCCCAGCCTCGGCTTGTCGGCCGAGGCAAGCCTGGCGACCCTGCCCAGCCTTTTCTTCAGGAGCTCGTGAAAGGCCGCCTCCACCGAGGATACCCTGCGGCCCAGCCCGGTGACGTCGTGGGGACCGGCGAAGATGCATGGCCAATGGGCGTCTATCCTTTCTCCCCTTAAGGCTTCGGAGAATTGCTCCATCACCCTCTGGGCAAGCTCATTGACGCTCGACCCGGAAACGCCCACGGGGGATTCGAGGAAGTAATGGGGAAAGGCCGCCTCCCGGAGTCCCGAGAACGGGTCCGCAAGCGTGCCGGGGCTGACGAGCACCCAGCCCGGCCCTCTTTCGCCGGCAGAATGTCCGAGCCCCTCGACCTCGCGAACAAGGAGTCCCTCAAAACCGGATTGGCAGACCACGAGGGCCCCGTTGGATGGCATGTCAGCTGAGATAATCCTAGCTGCCTGGGCCGTTCAAAGCAAAAGGTCAGAGGGAAGCACGCCGTGGCCCAGAGCGATGCCGGCCACCGAAATTCGTGCACCGTCCAGCGAGAATCCGCCCTGAAAGGGGTTTTCTGCGAGAAACAAGGGCGTATCTAGGTCAGCGAACGCAAACCCCCCTAGGCCCGCCGCAAAGCATGCCGACATGGTCATCGCCAGGATTGACTCGACGTTACCCCCTATCATCAGGCCGAGCCCTGCCTCGCGGGCCACAGCGGCCACCTCAAGCGCCTCGGCCACCCCGGCCTTCATGAGCTTGATGTTGATCACCTGGGCTGCGCCCTGGCGCACAAGGAGGCGCGCGTCGTCCGCCGAGGCGACGCTTTCATCGGCAGCAACCGTCCACCCCGATTCGATGCCGAGCAGACGCATCCCCTCGAGGTCTCCTTTGGGCAGCCACTGCTCAAGCAAAGCCGGTTCAATCCCAAGGTCCTTGAGCCCCCGGACAAGGGCGGAGGCTTCAGACCGCCCTAGGCCCGCATTGCCGTCCAGGATCAGCGGCGAACCGGGCGCGGCGTCAAGGATGGCTGAAATCCGCGCAAGGTCCGCCTCGGGGCCGCCCTTCCCCCCCACCTTCGCCTTGATGGTCATTATTCCCCGGTGCCGGATCGCCCGGGCGGCCTCGCGGGCGGTCTCGGGGGATCCTGTCGTGACGGTCATGTCCGTCTCAAGTTCGGTCCCGGCAGCCCCAAAATACCTCCACAGTGTTGTTCCGCGGCTTCGCGTGAGCCCGTCGAGGAGCGCCGTTTCCAAGGCGCAGCGGGCGGAGCCGCACGACGGACCCGATGCCGCGCGGAACTCCGCTCCAATCTCCTTCCAGTCCGCCGCGTCCCGCCCGACGAGCCAGTTAGCGGACTTAAGGAGGGCGTCGTGGGCGCCCTCCTGGGTCTCCCCATTGTAGGCCGGGAAGGGGGCCGCCTCACCGTGTCCGAGCGTTCCATCCGCAAGCTCAAGGATCAGCAGCACGTTGGCAGCCCGCTCGAGGGCTCCGCTGGATATGCCAAACGGCGCCTTGAGCGGGATATCCAAGGGCAGCACCCGTGAGGAGACAATCGTGGTCGGGTGCAGGGCGAAGGCCATGACGCGAAGTGTCCCGTGCAGGGGATGAATTGCAAACCGGCAGGCCAAGGGTCTACCAATGACCGTACATGCGCGTCCTGATAGCCTTCGACAAGTTCAAGGACTCGATCGCTGCGGCCAAGGCATGCGAGATAGCGGCCAAGGCGATCGGGGCGATACACCCGGACTGGAAAGTGGATTCGTGCCCCCTCACCGACGGTGGCGAGGGATTCATGGAAATCCTGACACATGCCGCAGGGGGAGAGGTGATGCAATCGCAGGCGACCGGTCCCCGCGGCGCAACAATCCAGGCTTCATACGGCATTGTATCTATGGACAGGATACCATCGGATGCGCGTGCCGCATTGGGTCCCGCTGCTAGGGGATCCGGCGGCCTGGTGGGAATCGTTGAGATGGCGTCGGCAAGCGGGCTTGCCCTGCTGGAGCCTGCGCTAAGGGACCCATTAAGGACCTCCTCGGCAGGAACCGGCGAACTTATCAGGACCACTGCTGCGGCCGGGGTGCGGGCGATCCTGCTCGGCGTGGGCGGCAGCGCAACACACGACATCGGGCTCGGCGCATTGGGTGCGCTGGGCCTTCGGTTCGAGGGCGACGGCGGCAGGGATCTATGCGCCCTGGTTCCGGCCGACTGGCCGGCCCTTCGCAGGGTCGTGGGCCACATAGAGGGGGTGATCCCCCCGGTGTTCATTGCCTGTGACGTTAGGAACCCCCTGCTAGGGCCCCACGGCGCCCTTTCCGTGTATGGCCCCCAAAAGGGCCTTGATCCCGCCGCCGCCGGGGACCTTGAGCACGAGACCGCGCGCGTGGCGTCCCTGCTCCTTTCCCACTTTGGTAAACCCGCTTCCCTCATGTCCATGCCCGGCGCTGGGGCCGCCGGGGGACTGGCATTTGGTCTCATGGCTGGCCTCGGAGCCGCGCTTTTGCCCGGATTCGACCTCGTTTCGTCCTGGCTCGATCTCGATAGGCGCCTCACCGCAGCGGACCTGGTGATCACCGGCGAGGGGCGCTTCGACGAGTCCAGCCTGAGCGGGAAGGGGCCTGGCGCGGTGGCAAGCCGGGCCCTCTCAAGGGGTTTGGAGGTCCATGTCTTCGCAGGAGAAGTCGCACTCGCACGGGAAATTCCGGGGCTGCGCGTGCACCCCGTGACGCCGCGCGGAATGGCGCTTCCCGAGGCGCTTGGGCGGGCACCCGGGCTCCTTTTCGAGGCGATCCAGCGGACGCTCCCTGGAGGATGAAACATCTCGACCAAGCTTCCCCGGCTGCTGATAAGTTTTCGATGCTCAGTTTTCTCCCTCGGCCCATCAGGCGCACCCTCTCAAGCGTGGCGCCTCTCTTGGGATTGATCGGATGTACGGCGACCGCGCCCCGGACGCCCGCACCGGTGCCCACCCCCGCGCCAAGGGCCGTCGCCCCCGTTGCCGCTGCGGCGCCCTTTGACCCGGCTCATCCGGTCATGCTTGGGATCGACGTCCTCGAGGCCGAGGGATTTGCGATTCTGAAGGGCAAGTCTGTCGGCCTCCTGACCCACGCAGCCGGGGTAAACATGCATGGCGTCAGCACGGCCGATGTGCTGAGGCACGCTCCAGGCGTTCACTTGGCGGCGCTGTTCTCGGCCGAAAACGGGCTTTCCGGCGAATACCCAAGCGGCAAAAACTACCTCGACCACGTCGACCTGAAGACCGGTTTACCGGTCCATTCCCTTTACAACGGGATCAGCTACAACGGGGTCATAGACCGGCCCACGCGCGCCCAGCTCAAGGGCATCGATGTCATGGTGATCGACCTCCAGGACATCGGCTCCCGAAGTTATACGTTTGTGAGCGCCATGAAGATGTGCATGGAGGGCTGTTTTGAGAATGGAGTCGAGGTGGTCGTGCTCGACCGGCCCAATCCCCTCGGGGGCCAGAAGGTGGACGGGCCCCCGCTCGATCCTCAGTATGTAAGCTACGTGGGTGAATTCCGTGTACCGTACGTCCACGGACTGACGATGGGCGAGCTGGCGCGGATGGCGAAGGAAGCCCCGGACATCCTCAGGATACCGGATTCCAAGCGCCTGGCGGGAAAACTGACCGTGGTGCCGATGCGCGGCTGGCGCAGGAGCATGCGGTGGCCCGACACGGGCCTGCCTTGGATTCCCACGTCGCCCTTCGTCCCGGACTTCGCCGCAGTCGAGGGATATCCGATGACGGGCCTGGGATGCCAATTGGGCGGGTTCACCAACGGGATCGGCAGCGCCTACCCTTTCCGAGGGATCATGTACCACGGCCTGCGGATCGACGTCCTGGAGAAGGAGCTCCGCTCGCTCAGGATCTCGGGGATAGACTTCCGCAGGGTGAGCGTTCCCAACGCCAAGACCGGCCAGCCGGGAATCGGTCTCTATGTAGAGATCACCGACTGGGACCTTTGGAGGCCGACGGAGCTCAGCATCCAGATGATGAGACTTGCCTGCAAATACGACGCCCACAACCCATTTGCCACCGCGCAGAAGAAGGAGATCAACCTTTTCATGAAGATCATGGGCTCAACTGCGTTCTACAACGAACTCGCGACCCATGGCGCCAGGACCGACGTGGAAGCCTACGAGCGAGACTGGCAGGCGAGGAATGCGATCTACCAGCAGCAGAGCCGAAAGTACTGGCTCTATTACTAAGCGAGGCGGGCTGCTCCGGGGACCTCTTCAAAAAAAATCGCCAAGGGGCTCCAATGGGCCAAGAATTGCGGCTCCCTACCCCACCAGCCCGACAAGATAATGAAGCCCAATCGCAGAAAAACACAGTATCGAGTCGCAGTAATCGGAACGGGTGCAATCGGCGCCGACCATCTCGCGAGCTTCAAGCTCCACCCGGCCGCACGCGTGGTCGCCATCGCCGAGGTATCGCCCGAACGTGGGAGGGAGGCCGCCGAGCGTTTCGGGGTCGCGGAGGTCGTGACCGACTACAGGACCCTTCTTGCAAGAGACGACATCGATGTCGTGTCGATCGCCGTCCCGAATTATCTTCATGCCACGGTCGCTCTCGACGCCCTGCGGGCCGGCAAGCATGTGATGCTGGAAAAGCCCATGGCGACCAACGCACGTGATGCCGCAAAGCTTGTGGCGGAGTCTGCCAAGCGGGGCGTGCTCTTCATGGTTGGGCAGAACTTCAGGTTCAACCAGGACACCCAGACCGCCAAGCAGGTGATCGAAAAGGGGGTCCTCGGTGAGATCTACCATGCGAAGACCTCATGGACCCGGCGCGCCGGAATCCCAAGGATCGGCTCCTGGTTCACGCAGAGGCGCTTCGCGGGCGGCGGCTGCACCTACGACATCGGAGTGCACGCCCTCGACCGCTGCCTCTACCTCATGGATGAGTTCGACGCAGCCTCGGTAAGTGGACAGACTTTCGCCAAGTTCGGGCCCAGGGGCCTCGGCAACGGTGGATGGGGCAAGAGCGAGATCGACCCCAAGGCCAAGTTCGACGTCGACGACCTCTCGGTGGCGCTCATCAAGCTGAAGAGCGGGCGGACGGTTCTCCTGGAGTCGTCGTGGGCAGCGCACGGCCCGGACACGGACGTCAACGCCACGCAGCTCTTCGGCACGGATGCGGGCCTGAGCCTGCCACCGGTAAAGACCTTTAGGCAGGGCAGGGGCGGATACGTGGTCGAGACGATCGACCCGTTGCCTCCCAGGGTGGACACCAATCGCATGGTTCACTTCATCGACTGCCTGCTTGGCAAGGCCAAGCCCTACGTGGCGCCAAAGGAATCGCTGGCGGTGCAGCGTATCCTGGACGCGATCTACGCTTCGGCCGCCACGGGCAAGGAGATCCGGATCAAATGAGCCTCCCATCCAAGGCGCCAGGCAGGGCGAGGACGCCAGTCGGCCTGCAGCTTTGGTCGATCCGCGAAGACGTCGCCAGGGATTTTGCAGCCACGGCTGCGGCCGTGGCGGAAATAGGCTACGATGGCGTCGAGTTGGCAGGCTACGGCAACCTCGACGCGAAGGGGGCGAAGGCCGCCCTTGACGCCGCGGGGCTGAAGGTCGCCGGCATGCACGTAAGTTACGCGAGCCTGAAGAACGACACCCAGGCCGTGATCGGCGACGCACTCACCCTGGGAGCTCGCCATGTCGCATGCTCCTTTTGGCCGCCGGCGCAATTCGTGTCGGCATCCGCCTGCGAGAGGATTGGCGAGCAGCTGGGCGACGTGGGCCGCTCGCTTCGCCCCTTCGGGATCCGCTTCGGGTTCCACAACCATGCGAGCGAGTTCAAGATTTTCGATGGACGCCCCGCCATGGAGTGGATCCTGGGCGCGGCGGAGCCGCGCAATCTCTTTGCCGAGGTCGACGTGTACTGGGTCCAGTACGCGGGGTATTCGCCCGGGAAGTTTATTCGAGACCAAGGCTCGCGCATCCCCCTTGTCCACTTGAAGGACAAGAAGGAGCTCGGTAAAGGCCCCGTGGAATTTGACGATGTATTCGCCGCTTGCGACTCCGTCGGCGCCGTCGAGTGGTTCATCGTCGAGCAGGAGGAATACAGTCACACCCCCATCACATCCGTGCGCCTCTGCTATGAGCAAATGAAGGCATGGGGCCGCGCTTGAAAACTTGCCCAACCCAGGAAGAATAAAAACACCCCCGCCATGCCCCGCCCCGTAACGCTATTCACCGGCCAATGGGCCGACCTTCCCCTAGAAACGCTCGCACCCCTCGTCAGGAAGATGGGGTATGACGGCGTCGAGCTCGCCTGCTGGGGCGATCATTTCGACGTCGACCGGGCCCTCTCGACCAAGAGCTACGTCCAGGAGAAATGGGACCTGCTCCGCGCGAACGGCCTCAGCTGCCATGCGGTGTCCAACCACCTCGTTGGACAGGCGGTCTGCGACCTGATCGACGAGCGGCACAAGGCGATCCTGCCGCCCGACGTCTGGGGTGACGGCGAGCCCGAGGGAGTCCGGCGCCGGGCTGCAAGGAAGTTGGTCTCGACCGCGAAGGCCGCGCGCAAGTTCTTCGACTCCCGGCCGGGCCCGAAGGCTGCCGGCGATTTCCCCGCCGTGGTGAATGGCTTCACCGGTTCCTCCATCTGGCACTCGATTTATGCGTTCCCGCCCACCTCGCAGGAGTACTGGGATAAGGGATTCCAGGACTTTGGGCGCCGATTTGGCCCGATCCTAGAGGCCTTCGAGGCCGCCAACGTAAACTTCGGGCTGGAGGTCCACCCGACCGAGATCGCCTTCGACATCGCGAGCGCCCAGCGGGCCATTGAGGCGGTCAAAGGGCACCGCCGCTTCGGATTCAACTACGACCCGTCGCACCTGGGCTACCAGGGAGTAGACTACGTAAAGTTCATACGCACCTTCAGCGACCGCATCTACCACGTGCACATGAAGGATGTGTGGTGGGGCCACGGAGACGGCTCGGCCGGGGTGTTTGGAGGGCACACAAGTTTTGGTGATCCGCGCCGCCACTGGGATTTCCGATCGCTTGGCCACGGCGACATAAAATTCGAGGATATCATCGTGGCGCTGAACGACGCCGCCTACCGCGGTCCGCTGTCGGTCGAGTGGGAAGACATCCGCATGGACCGGGTCCATGGCGGAACCGAGGCTGCGGCCTTTGTGAGAAAGGTCGATTTCCCGCCGAGCGCCCAGGCGTTTGATTCCGCGTTCGACACGAAGAACCAGTAATTTCGGCGGGCCCCGGACCCCTCGGCCGGGAGCCCGGCAAGGCAGAGGGCTGCGGCTTTACTCCAGAACAAGAAACCCCAGGTCATCGAAAAAATGAGCATCAAAATTGGCATCGTTGGCGCCGGCGGAATGGCCGGATATCACGTAGCCGGCTTCCGCAGCGCGGGTGCCGACATCGTCGCGTTGGCTGACGTGAACAAGGCCTCCGCGGATAGGGCTGCCGCAAAGCACGGCATCGGGCGGGTCTTCAACGGCCTTGCCGAGATGCTTCGCGGCGCACCCGAGATCGATGCCGTATCCATTATCGTGCCCAACAAGTTCCACGCGCCCCTGGCGCTGCAGGCGCTCAAGGCCGGAAAGCACGTGTTCTGCGAGAAGCCGCCCTCGGTGAACGCCCGGGAGATGGTCCTGCTTCGCGCGGCGGCAGCGAAGGCAAAGCGCGTGCTCATGTTCAATTTCAACAACCGGGCGCGCCCGGAGAGCTTCGCCATGATGGACTACATTGCGAGCGGCACCGTCGGGGTCATCAACAGCTGCCAGGCCAAGTGGGCGCGCAGGGCCGGTATTCCAGGATTTGGGGGCTGGTTCACCACAAAGTCCCTTTCGGGGGGCGGACCGCTCATCGACCTTCTCCACATGATGGACCTCGGGCTCCACTTCATGGGCTATCCTGAGCCGGCTTACGTCCTAGCCCGCACCTACCGTGACCACATTGACAACAAGGCCTTCAAGGGGCCCTGGGGGATCGCGGACGTCCCTAATGGTGTCACCGATGTAGAGGCGGCAGCGCATGGCTTTGTGACCTTCAAGAGCGGACAGGCGATGTCATTCCAGGTGTCCTGGGCCGAAATGATCCAACGCGAGGAGGTTTCCGTCGCGTTCCAGGGTAGGAAGGCGGGCGGCTTGGTTCGCCGGCTCTTCGGCACCGATGGCCTCGACCAGACTGCGGACGACACCTGCGAGCTGTACACGCTTGAGCACGGCAGGATGGTGAACCGGGAAATCATCGTCTCACCTGATGAAACGATGGGCCGAGTCCGATCCGCCCAGAACTTTGTGCGGACGCTTGAGGGAAAGGAAAAGCCCCTCAACACGCCCGACCAAGCTTTGGTGTTGATGCAGATTGTTGACAGCGCCTATAAATCCGCCGCCACGGGACGGCCGGTAGCGCTCTGAAAACAGCCCCCCTCCCCACAAGGCGCCGGGCGACCCACCAACCCTCAACAATACTATGCGCAGAAAACTTCGATTCGGAATGATAGGCGGCGGCCGCGGAGCCTTCATAGGCGGAGTGCACCGCATCGCTGCGGCTATGGACGGGCAGGCCGAGCTCGTCGCCGGGGCATTCTCGAGCGACGCCAAACGCTCAAAGGCGTCGGGCGCGGACCTATTCCTCGATCCCTCCAGGGTTTATGGGAGCTACTCCGAGATGGCTCGGGCCGAGTCCGCAATGCCGCCGGGCAAGCGCCTGGACTTTGTTGTGATCGTGACGCCCAATCACCAGCATTTTGGTCCCGCGCGCCTTTTCCTTGAATCCGGGTTCAACGTCGTGTGCGACAAACCGGTCACGTTCGACATGGCCCAGGCGAGGACACTGCGTTCGATAGTTAGGAGGACGGGCAAGGTATTCGTGCTGACCCATAACTACACCGGCAACGCCATGGTCAAGCAGGCCCGCGAGCTGGTGCGCAACGGCACCCTAGGCAAGATCCGCAAGGTCGTAATCGAGTATCCCCAGGGCTGGCTTTCCGATACTATCGTGCTCCTCGGGCCCAAGCAGGCAGCGTGGCGCACCGACCCGAAAAAGAGCGGCGCCGCAGGATGCATGGGGGACATCGGCACCCATGCCGAGAACCTCGCACACTACATAACCGGGCTCGAGATCGAAGAGCTCTGCGCGGACCTGAGCACCTTTGTGAAAGGCCGCAAGCTCGACGACGACGGCAATGTCCTCGTGCGGTACAAGGGCGGAGCCAAGGGCGTGCTGCACGCCTCACAAATCTGTGTGGGCGACGAGAACAACCTGAATATCCGGGTCTACGGGACAAGGGCTGCGCTAGAATGGCATCAGGAGAGCCCCAACGATCTCGTCGTGAAATTCCCCAACCTGCCGAGCCAGATCTGGCGGCGAGGCAACCTCTACACGTGCGAGCAGGCCAAGCGATTCTCCCGGATCCCCCCTGGGCACCCGGAAGGCTATCTCGAGGCATTCGCCAACATCTACCGGGAGGCCTTCCGTGCCATCGCCGCGGAGGTGGAGGGCAAGCGTGTGCCGCGCAATCTCGACTTCCCGACGATCGAAGACGGCATAGAGGGCATGGCCTTTATCGACGCCGTCGTTAAGAGCAGTCGCCTGGGCGCCCGATGGGTGAAGCCAGCCGCACGTTGAGGTCCCCCGCCCGGTAAGACAAGGGGACCTTCAAGGGCCGCGCGCAGCGCCGAGTTACATGCGGCAGATCAGCAACTCCCTCTCGTAGACCATTTCCTTCGGCAATCGGTCATGCAAGTCGAGGAAGAGTTCCTCGTGACTCATGACCTCCGCCCTCCATGCGACACGCTTGAAGGCCTGGAGCTCCTCGAAGCGCTCCTTCGGGAAGTCTAAGCCGGTCCAGTCGATGTCAGCATAACGGGGCATCCACCCGATCGGCGTCTCCTTTGCGGGGGTGTTTCCCCTGGCACGTTCGACGATCCACTTGAGGATCCTCATGTTCTCGCTGAACCCGGGCCACATGAACTTGCCTTCGGCGTCCTTGCGGAACCAGTTCACGTGGAAGATGCGCGGCGTCTCGCTCAGGCTCTTCTGCATTAGGATCCAGTGTCCGAAATAATCGCCCATGTGGTAGCCACAGAACGGCAGCATGGCCATCGGGTCGCGCCGGACTTTGCCTATCGTTCCGGCAGCGGCAGCGGTCATCTCCGAGCCCATCGTGGCCCCTAGGTAGACTCCCGAGCTCCAATTGAAGGCCTGGTACACGAGCGGGATGTTGCTCGCGCGGCGGCCGCCAAACACAATTGCGCTAATTGGAACCCCGTCCGGCCTCTCCCAATCCGGATCGATCGTCGGACATTGTGACGCCGGCGCGGTGAACCGGGCGTTGGGATGAGCCGCGGTGCGGCCGCAGCCGGGTGTCCAATCCTTGCCCTGCCAGTCGGTAAGGTGCGGCGGAGGATTCTCCGTCATCCCCTCCCACCACACGCCGCCCTCCGGCGTGAGAGCGACGTTGGTGAAGATCGTGTTCTTCGAGAGCGCAGCCATCGCGTTTGGATTGGTCTTGATCGAGGTTCCCGGGGCAACGCCGAAGAACCCAGCCTCCGGGTTGATTGCCCGGAGCCGGCCCTCCGCGTCGGGCTTCAGCCATGCGATGTCGTCGCCCAGCGTCGTGACCTTCCAACCCTGCTCCGTGAACGAAGCCGGCGGCACGAGCATCGCGAAGTTAGTCTTGCCGCATGCGCTGGGGAACGCTGCGGTCACATAGGTCTTCTCGCCATGTGGATTCTCGACGGCGAGGATCAGCATGTGCTCCGCCATCCAGCCTTCATCCCGGGCTATGTTTGATGCGATTCGAAGCGCAAAGCACTTCTTTCCAAGCAGGGCGTTGCCGCCATATCCCGAACCGAAGCTCCAGATCTCTCGGCTCTCCGGAAAGTGCACGATGTACTTGTCCGGGTTGCAGGGCCAAGGGACGTCTTTCTCACCCTTCTTTAGCGGCGCACCGACCGAGTGCATGCACGGGACAACCCGTTTCTCCGCCTTGTCGATTTCCTTGAACACCGCGATCCCGATCCGTGCCATGATCCGCATGTTCGCGACCACATAGGGCGAATCCGTCAGCTGGACGCCTATCTGGGCCATCGGCGAGCCCACGGGGCCCATGCTGAACGGGAGCACGTACATCGTGCGGCCACGCATTGAGCCGTTGAACAGCTCCCGGAGTTTCTTGCGCATGTCAAACGGGTTGACCCAGTTGTTTGTGGGGCCCGCCCCGTCCCGTGAATTTGAGCAAATGAAGGTCCGGTCCTCGACCCGTGCCACGTCGCCGGGGTTGCTCCGAGCGTAATAGCATCCAGGCCAAAGCTTCTGGTTCAGCTCGATGAACGTGCCGTTGTCCACCATCACCTTGCACAAGTCATCGTACTCTTCTTTTGAGCCATCCACCCAGTGGAGAGAGTCCGGTTTGCAAAGCTCGGTCATCTTCTCGACCCATCGAAGTAGGTGCTCGTTCTTGCTGAGAGGAGTGGCGGGGTTGCGTTTATTCATAGTTATCGTCCCCAAGAGGACCACCCATTTTGAATTATCCGATTGCGGCAAAGCAAGGACATGGGTCCCGGGGATGGCCTCGGAAGCAATTTTTTACGGAAGCTAATATAAGGTATTCCTTCGCGCGAATAGCCTAGCGGCCTCCATCCGTACTCCCAAGCCATGGGCCTGCCTTCTGCAAGCCGCTGACGATGCGCACACGAATTTGACCCGGTCCTGAAAAACGCCCATTTTAGGACCGTGCCCACGACGAACCCCGAAAGCTGGAGGCCGCGCAACGTACTTCAAGAAATAGCCAGGCGAGCAATGCTGGAAAGGGGCCTAGCTCCGGACTTCTCCCCTGCCGCCATGGCCGAGTTGGAAAAGATTCACGATCCGGCGAGGAGAACCTCGACTTCGATTCGGGACCTGACGGGTCTGCTCTGGTGCTCGATAGACAACGACGACTCCCGTGATCTCGACCAGCTCAGCGTAGCCGAGTCCGTTGCGGAGGGAACGAAGGTGCGTGTGGCGATCGCGGACGTAGCAGAGACCGTGAAGAAAGGGTCTGCGATTGACGAGCACGCGCGCATGAACACGACCTCGGTGTACACGGCGGGAGGGACCTTCCCCATGCTGCCCGAGAAGCTCTCGACGGACCTGACCTCGCTTGGGTTCGGAGAAGAGAGGGTCTCCTTCGTTATCGAGATGCTGTTCGACGCAGAGGGGGCGCTAAAGAACTCAGACGTATATTCTGCCCTCGTTAAGAACAAAGCGAAACTCGCGTACAACAGCGTTGCCGCATGGCTCGACGGCACAGGCCCGATCCCCGGAGCCATAGCGGCGGTTCCCGGACTTGCGGAGAACATACGTCTCCAGTGCAAAGTGGCTGGCCAGCTCCGCGAGCTCCAGCACATGAGGGGAGCCCTCTCGTTGGAGACTCTCCAGGCCAGGCCCGTCTTCGCCGGCGACGTGCTGCAGGACCTGCTGCCCGACCCAAGCAACATCGCAAAAAATCTGATCGAGGAGCTGATGGTGGCGGGAAACGGCGTGACGGCCAGATTCCTTGCCGCGCGGAAGCTTCCGTCAATACGCCGGGTCGTCCGGACGCCCGCAAAGTGGGCCAGGATTGTCGAGCTCGCCGCGGAGAGAGGCTCCTCGCTTCCCCCCGAGCCGGACGGGCGGGCCCTCGAGCATTTCCTGCTCGAAGCCAAGACGGCAGATCCCGGCTACTTCCCGGAACTGTCCTTGTGTATCATCAAGCTGCTCGGCCGCGGCGAATATCTGGTTGAGTTCCCGGGCGGAAGCGTCGCAGGCCACTTTGGTCTGGCTGTGGCGGACTATGCGCACTCCACGGCCCCCAATCGGCGGTTTCCGGACCTCCTGGTGCAGAGGTTGCTCAAGGCTGCGATCTCCTCGTCCAAGCTCCCCTACACGGGCGATGAGCTCACAGAACTCGCGAGGCACTGCACGGAACAGGAGGACGCGGCCAAGAAGGTCGAGCGGCAGGTCATCAAGTCGGCCGGCGCGATGCTCCTGGCAAACAGGGTCGGTGAGAAGTTTTCAGTCACCGTAACCGGAGCCTCGGAGAAGGGCACGTGGGTGCGCCTCCTTAGTCCTCCGATCGAGGGAAAGCTGGTCAAGGGTCAGGACAACAAGAAGGTCGGGGACCGCCTGCGCGTCCAGCTGGTCTTCACCGACATCGAGCGCGGCTACATCGACTTCGTCGCCGCGTGACCGCGGGCGACCCGCGCTCTGCCCAGCGCCACGCCCACAACCGACAGGGGGAGCGCCTTGGGCAGCGGGATCCGGTTCCAAGGATCGGGCAAGGGCCTTGGGGAGGAATCCTTGAGTGGCTCCAATGAGAATGCGGCGTGGCCCCCCAACGAGTGAAGGGCCGCGTCGCATGGAAATGCCGGGCCGCGGTTTCTCGCGGCCCGGCACGTTAGGCATCCCGGTCAGACCGGGATAATCTTGGTAACCTCAGAAGCGGTAGCTGACGCCCGCGCGAACACCAAAATCGTTCGTGCTGTGCTGATCGAGATCCGCACTCAGGGAAGCGCTCCACTGGTGGGTGATACGGTACGTCGCCTTTACGCCGTAGTAGGTCTGGTGGTCAGGCAGGTCGGTGAGAGGCAGCCCGTGGTTGTACAGGTGCGGCTCGGCCTCGTACTCCACGAAGGGGGCGAGCGCCAGGTTCTTTAGCACCTGAAACTCGACTCCCGCCGTCGATGTGTAGGCCCACGACTTGCGCGAGGCGCCGCCTGCATCCTGCCAGGCATAGCCTCCGTCGACGGTCACAAACGGCTTACCCCATGGCTCCATCAGGAAGCCCGTGACGCCAACGAGCGCCACGTTGCGGCGATCGCTAAATCCGCTGGATCCCGACGACAGGTAGTCGTACGTGAAGTTGGCATCAACACCCACGGTGTCCTGCTTGAAGATCGTCCCGTTCGAGACGAACTGGTAATCGCGAAGGCTCTTCGGTGCGTCTTCCTGTTTCTGATAGCCGAAGCTCACCTCCGAGTAGTTGTTGCCCAGAAGTCCTGGGCCCGGGTCCACGGCTTGGACCGTTGGCGCATTCTGAGCGAATGCGGGAATTGCGAGTCCGAGCACGAGCGCGGACATGAGAGCGGGGTTTTTAATGTTTATTTTCTTCATTGTATCTGATGTTTGGATATATCGAGGCCAGTCCCTAAGGCCGGCTCGATTAACTGTTGGACCCCCCCCTCAGGAAAAGTTCCATGTGCCGGTCGCTGCAGCCCTCGGTGTCGAGGGGGACGAATATTTTCTCACCCAGGGGGTGAAGACCCCATACGCAATCAAGATGCTAATCTGATAATCGATCCGCTCGGTGTTACTTTTGCTCCGGGCATTCGTCTCTCCTGCTTTATGAGTATAGCGGGTACTTGCGGATTTCCGGGATCGCTCCTAGCTTGGCTTGGTGCGGCGAGCCGGACCGCAGCGTGCCGGACTAAAAAATTCCGGAACAGCCGCGCCGCGATACCTGTCCAAGCCGTCAAGGCGGATTGCAGATGAATCCCACCGAATAAAATGAACCTTAAAAACCCACTCGCACTTTTCGGGACCGCGGGCGCCCTCGGATTGTTGGTCGCCCTTTCAGCACCCTCCGGCGCATCCGCACAGAATGCGGCGCCTGTTGCGGAGAGCCAGGTGCCCGGGGCTCCGCCGTCGCCCGCCTATGTCTGGATGTCGGGCCAGTGGAACATGGAAGCGGGGCAATGGAGGTGGGTCGGCGCCCATTGGGAGCTTCCGCCATCCCGCAGCGCTATTTGGATCGGGGGCCATTGGGCTCCGGTGGGCGGAAATTGGGTCTGGGTGAACGGAGCGTGGAATATCTCCGATTCGCTCCAGTCGCAAGCGATGCCGCCCCAGCCTCCGCCAGCGCCAATGCCGGTGCCCTCGTCGCCGCCCCCCTTGCTTAGCAACGCCTACGGTAATGAGGGAACCGATCCGGCCGTGCCCCTCACCACGGACTACGGCCCGATCGATTATGCCGCATCCTATCCGGGGAATTATTGGTCGGGGGATCCCTATTGGTCCTCTTATCCTTGGGACTGGGGCTATCCCGGAGCCTATCTCGGTCTTGGCTGGGGCCCGGCATACTTTGGGTACTACCGCGGCGGGCGCGGGTACTGGGGTCATGGATACGGGTCAGGCGGCTACTCGCGTGGAGGCCGCGGAGGGGCAGCGCCCATGCGTGGCGGCTATGCAGGCCACGCCGGGGCCGTTCATGCGGGCGGCCAGGCCGGTGGCTCGCGGCGCTGACCAGCCAGGACGCAGCGCGGCTGGCCTAATCGTTCGATCCGATCCGGCCAGGGTCAGCTCGACCCCGAGGCGGGTTGCGTTGTTAGAAATCGCCTTTTTCCAGACGGGCGACACCATTGCGCGGGTGAACAAGCTCTGCATCTTCGTCGGGACGATGGCCGGAGGATATGCGGGAGGCTTCCTTGGTTCTGGCTTCGGCCTGATGACCGAGATCGTCACCAGTGGCATTGGAAGCCTGATCGGAGTCTATCTCGGCTGGAGGCTGGCCCAGAGAATCGAGCGTTGAGCCCGGCCGCCGGCTTATTTGGGCTCCACGTGGACCGTGACGTCGCTCACCCGAAGCCGAGAGGCGAGCAGTGAATCCTTGACGGCATGCGCGATGCCGTGGCCTTCGCGCACGCTCATCTCGCCCGGGACTCGGATCTGGATGTCGACAAGGTAGCTGAGCCCGCTCTTTCTCACCCTGCATTTGTCCAAGCTTGTCACGCCGGGCACCCGCGCCGCGAGCGCCCGCACGTCGTTCTCCATCTTCGCGGGAACCGCTATGTCCATCAGCTCGTTGAGGGCCTTTTGGAATATCAGGGCACCGTTGAATGCAATCACAGCCGAGGCAATGAGCGCCGCCCATCCGTCGGCAGCCGTGTAAGCCGGACCACCCAAGACCGCTATGGATATCCCGACAAATGCGGCCGCGGAGGTTATTGCATCGGAGAGGTGGTGCCACGCCTCGGCGCCAAGCGCCGTGCTGTCGGTGTCGCGACCGACCTCGTTCAGGCGCCGCGAGAAGACAACCTTTGTCGCGATAACCGCGGCGAGAATCACCAGCGTCCACCAGTGAGGAAGGCGCTGGGGATCCCGGATCTCGTTGACAGCGTGCCAACCCACCCCGCCGCTTGCGCCGAGGACGACAATGGCGGTGAACAAACCCGCGACCGCCTCGGCCTTACCATGGCCGTAGGGGTGATTCGCGTCGGGCGGCCGCGCGGCCCACTTGAATCCCGCCCAGATGAGGATCGATATCGCGATGTCGCAGAATGACTCGATACCGTCCGCAACGAGCGCGTAGGCGTTGCCCAGTATCCCGCCACCGACCTTGATGATGCCCAGGATCAGGTTGAGCGCCATGCCGCGGGCCACGAGCCGCTCGCCCTTCTGAGCTCGTTCGATGATCGCTGCGTGGTGTGCGGGGATATCCATTGCTGGAGCAACCCTTGGACGGCCAAGGGAAAATCTCAACACCTCGCCGTTGACCGTGGCTTAACCGGCGCTAGGATCGCACAAAGCTATGGCGGCCCGGACAAGCTCTATGCCCAATGATCCCGTGAAGCAGTTTTCGGTGTTTGCTGAAAACAGAGTTGGACGTCTTTACGACATCACCTCGCTCATGAAGGAGAACGAGGTGCATATCATGGCCATCACCGTGCTCGACACGACGGACAGCTCGATTATCCGCGTCGTTGTGGATGACCCAGATAAGGCGCGAGAGCTATTAGTAAACAACGACTTACCCTACGGGGAATGCAACATCCTTGCCGTGGAGATTGTCGATGAGTCGGACCTTAAGGGCGTTCTGGCGGCGCTGCTCGAGGCGGAGATCAACACCAACTACATCTACAGTTTCATCCGCAGACCTTCGGACCGGGCGGCGCTCGCCATAAGTGCGGAGGACCAGGAAACGGCAGCCCAGGCCCTGGGGCAGCGCGGGTTCAAGGTTCTGCAGCAAAGCGATATTTCCCGCTAGGTCCGGATTCGCGCGCCCGTTGCCCCACCCCGCATGGCCTATTCGGCGACTTGTCCGGGGCCCTCCGCGTCGAGTTCGTAGATCCCTGTCATGTACCCGCTTTCGAAGGCCGCGCTCACCTTGAAAAGGCCACGGAACGAGATCGGCACGTCCTGCGTGATGGGAACGCCCTGTGGAATCTTGACGATCACCCAGTCGTTCATGTTCGGCACCGTGCCGTAGCAACAGGCCATCTGGTTGGCCATGAGCAGGAATTCGACGGCTTTCCCGTTGTCGAGCTTGGTCGGCAGCATGAATCCCGTAACAATGGCCTTTCTTCCGCTCCAACCCTTCACGACGGCCGGAATCTGGGCCTCGCCCGTGGGCGGAGCAGCCTTCGGGTTGGCAACGGGATCGTATTCCGGGGCGACAAACTTGAAACCTGAGAGCCGGTCAAACCCCAGCTTCAGGTAAGCGCCGTCCACCTCGGGCGCAGGGATGGCGGGTTGCGCGGGCTCGCCGTGGGTGGCGAGCGGGAGCAAGGCGAGCGCTAGGACGAGGTACTTCACCGGCCCAAGGTATCATAAGCGCGCGATTCGTCAAAGGGGGGAATGTCCCCAAGGGCTTCGAATCAGGACACCGGCGCGAGGTTTTCAGCGACCGGCAGGCGATAAGCCTTCATCGCGGGAATGATCCCTCCCAGCGCGCACAACGCGACCAACCCCGCAGGGGCGAGCACAAGCACGGGATGGAACTCCGAGAGCGAAAGCACGACCCCCGTCTGTGCGCGGATGACCCGGGCAACCGCCGCGAAGAGGACGATATAGACCCCGAATCCAGCCAGCGCACCCATCGCCCCTATGCAGGCCGACTCCGCGACCACGGCTCCGAACACGAGGCGCCGCCGGGCGCCAAGCGCCCTGAGGATCGCAATGTCGCGTTTGCGGGAATTCATGGAATTGTAGATGCTCGCGAGCACGGAGGCCGAGGCCACAAGGGCGACAAGGTAGGCCACAAGGGCGAGCACCCGGTCAAACCAGCTTATCTTGTCAAAGAGCTCCGCAAGTATGGCGCCCACGGGATAGGCCAGCGTAAGGCGGTTGCCCTGCTTGTTGATCATGATGTCCAGCATGAAGCCCGCCGTCGGCGACCGGAGCTTGATCAGCACCGCGCTGATGTCCGTCGCCGCCCTCGGGTCGTGGCCGCTCATAGTCTGCACGCCCTTTATCGGGATCAGGATGACGCGGTCGAGCGGGGTGTTCGTGGGCTCCATGATGCCCACAACGGTAAAAAGGTCCGCGTGCTGGGCGGCCGGGTCGTATGCCAGACCGTGGAAAGGATGGAACGTGTCACCCACTTTCAGGCCAAGCCTGCCTGCTGCAAAACTCCCGATGACAGCCTCCTTGGCGTCGGGTGAGAACACCCTTCCCCCTGCAGCAAACTCGTATTTCCTGCCGGGCGCGTACTCAACGTCCGAGAAAAGCTCTGGGATCGTGCCCACGATGCGGTAGCCCTTCAGGTTGTCGCCGACGGCGATCGGGATCGCCGTCTTCACCGCAGGATGCTTTCGAATGAATTCGTAGTCCTGCCAGGAAAGGTTCCCGGGGGAGGCCTCCAGGTGGAATATAGCATTAAGGACGAGCTGAAGCTTCGAGCCCCGGGCACCGAGCACGGCGTCAAAGGCCGTCGTTGTCCGAAGAAATGACTTCTGTGCCTGGGCCTTTACCATCCATACGCTCATCAGCAGGCCGCCCGCCAGGGCAAGGCTTCCCGCCGTCACGAGGGTCGAGAACGCATGCTGCCTCAAGCTGCGGTAGACTATGAGAAGGAGCGTCATGGGGCCTGTGCTATGGCAGCGGCATTGAGCGATGCGAAGTCCAGGATGTTGCTGAAATTGGCGAGAACCTCCTCGTCATGGCTCACGAGGAGCAGCGAGGTGCCGTTCTCGCGGCAAGCCTCCCTGATGAGCGAGAGTGATTCGCGGGCATTGCGCCGGTCTAGGTTACCCGTGGGCTCGTCGGCGAGGACCAGGGCCGGCCGGTTGGCGAGGGCACGGGCGACCGCGACCCGCTGCTGCTGGCCCGTAGAGAGCTGTCTGGGGAAGTGATCTAGCCTGTGGCCCAGTCCCACACGGACCAAAAGCTCGCGCGCCCGGCCGAAATCCGCGCCCGCCGGCGAAAAACTCATGCCAAGGACGACATTCTCGATGACCGTGTAGCCCTGCAGTAGGTTGAAGGTCTGGAAGATGTAGCCGAGCTTGGCAGCCCTCAGCTTGTCGCGCGCGGGCTCGGGCAGTGCGACCATGTCCGACCCGTCGATCATGATCTTCCCCGAATCGGCCGCAAGGATCCCGGCAACCAGGTTAAGGAACGTCGTCTTGCCGCACCCGCTCTCGCCTCGAAGCGCCCTCTCCTCGCCCGCCGCGAGCGAGAACCGCGCGATGCGCACCACGTCCATCCTCGCGCCATCGGGCCCGGGGTAAGACTTATGGAGATCCCTGACTTCCAGCATGACCGCACCACGATGGGGCGACGCGCGCCAATGCCAAACGTTTTGCTGCCCCTTTTGGTCCATCGACGCGGGGTTGCATCGGCCCGCGAACCTGCCACCATACAATCCATTCCATGCCGTACGCCGCGTATGAGTTGGTGATCCTGGGTTTCCTCATCGTCGCCAACGGCCTCATGACGGCTGCCGAGACGGCGTTTGTCTCGGCCCGGAAGGTTAAGCTCCTGCGGATGGCTGAGTCCGGCAGCGAGGGGGCCGGGGCCGCCCTGGTGATCGCCGAGCACCCCGGCAGGTTCCTGGGGCTTGTCCAGTTCTGGCTCACCCTCACCTGCGTGATCGCGGGTGTGGCCCTGGTCTCATCCGCCGCGGAGGGGTTCGCCTCCTGGTTCGCGCACTGGCCCGCGTTCGCACCGTGGGCCGAGACGATAGGGCTCGTGGCCGGGACCCTCATCATCAGCTCGGTAATGCTCCTCTTCGGCGAGCTTCTCCCAAAGCGCATCGTCCTGGCGAACCCCGAGAGGGCCGCGGCGATCATGGGACCGGCCATGCGCATGTTCTCCCGGGTCGTGAGCCCCTGCTCGACGCTCCTCGGTCTGGCGAGCGAGGCCATAGCGACGGCGCTGGGCTTTAACCTGAGGCCCGTGTCGGAAACGGTGGGCGACGACGACGTGCGGGCTCTCGTCGAGCGTGGCCTTCATGCCGGCGTTTTCAAGAGGGCGAAGAAGGAAATGGTCGAAGGCGTCCTCTCTCTGGACAGGCTCCTCGTCACGACGATCATGACCCCGCGCACCAAGATCGTCTTCCTTAACATCGACGATAATGAGGAGACCAATTGGAGGAAGATCGTCACAAGCGGGCACTCCCATTTCCCCGTCTACCAGAAGAACCGGGACCAAGTGCTGGGCATGGTCGCGGTCAAGGCGCTCTGGGCCAATTCCGCGATCGGCCTGCCCACGGCACTCAAGAACCTGCTCGTGCCCCCGCTGATCGCCCCCGAGTACATGACCGCAATCCAGCTCCTTGAGCAGTTCAAGAAGACAGGCCGCCACACTGCGGTTGTCTCCGACGAGTTCGGCGCCGTCCAGGGCCTTGTCACCCTGATCGACGTTTTCGAGGCGATCGTGGGTGACCTGCCCGAACCCGGGCAGCGCAATCAGACGAGGATCAAGCGCAGGGACGACGGCTCGTGGGTCGTAGACGCCACGCTTCCCATCGCGGAGTTCAAGTCCGCTCTCGGTATTAGGGAATCCCTGCCCAACGAGGCAGAGGCCGAATACCGGACCGCAGGGGGGTTCCTTTTGACCCAGTTTGGGCGGATACCCGATGTGGGTGACCGATTTGAGTGGGGAGGCTGGCGGTTTGAGGTCGCCGAGATGGACCGCCGAAGGGTCGATTCGCTGATCGCCACGAGCACCATCCCCCACCTCCCCATTCCAAAGCCCGCGGAACCGTGAGGCGTGCGAATAACTTGTCGGCAAACAGGCGTTGCATTTGAGTCTGACGCCGCCGACGTTTCGGCCATGGCGGACACATGCAAGATGCCTTCACCGGACAACCGACCAGCATCCGCGGCACCGCCCTCCCGGACGCGGCCAGGAGAGCCGCTATTCAAGACGATCACGAGCGACGACTGGAAGCGCTCGCTCGACTTGGCAAGGCGGCAGCCGAATGCGATCTCCGAGCAGATTCGGACCGCGATCTCGTCCTCCTCGCGGAAGACGAGGTGATCCTCCTTGAGGCCGCGGGCGCCGAATGGGCGTCGCTCGGCGCCGCGATCCGGTCGTTCCGGGCACTCTTGCCCCTTCGCTCGCTGGCTGACTTCGGGTTCTCGGAGCACGAGGATAACCCCCTCGAGGAGGCCAACGGATCTCTGCGGCGAATCGGGGTCGGCGTGGAAGCGTGGGCCTTTGCATCGCCCGACGGTTCAGTCTATAAATTCTACCTTCCCCGCGAGGAAAAGCGAGTGGGCAGCGCGTTCGGATTTGAGCGGGGCGACGAGACCGTGCTCCAGGCCCGGGCAGGTCTTGGTGACTATCGTGCCCTCCTCGAGAAGCTCCTTATCATTCAGCTCCTGGGCGGCATGGCGACGGAGGTCGTAGCCCTGACGCACGAGGGCATTCTTGTTGCAAAGCAAGTACTTGGGGAACCAATGCCGCAGGGCGACGACATGTCGCAGAACCTCCCCAAGGTCCTGATTGAGGTCCCCTCCCGATTCCTGAGGGCAGACCGCGATCACCCGCGCCTTCTTTTCGTGTCGGGACGGCCCTATCTGGTGGCGGATCTCCACGCACGCAACTTTGTACGGGCTGCCGACGGCAGCCTCAGGGTCATAGACTTGGTGGCGGGACCCTGGCCCACAGAGGACACGCTGCGCGATCCCCTGATCGAATCATGGCTGGGCAGGGTCCAAGCCGATCCGACGGCTCCCGCCCTTCCCCATGCACCCGACGACGATCTCTAGGGGTTCCAGGCGAAGGGCACGCGTGGTCAACCGCCCTGGCTGGCAAGGACCTTGAGCACATCCTCGGCCTGCTTCGAGGTTTTCGCGCTATAGTCTGCCCATACGATCTTCCCGTCCTTGATCAGGAAGGCCTCGCGCGTGGCAAACGAGCCCATACCGAGCATGCTCTTCACCTTCACGCCGAACGCATTGACGACCGTCTGGTCGGGGTCGGCGATCAGCGTGAACGGGAAATGGTACTTCTCCTTGAACGCCTTCTGGGCGTCCGCCCCGTCCAGGCTCACTCCCAGCACCACGACCCCCTTCTTGGTGAGGTCCTCATAGGCGTCCCTCAGCGAGCAACCCTGGGCCGTGCAGCCGGGCGTGTCCGCTTTAGGGAAAAAGTAAACCAAGGTATAGGGCTGTTTCGCGTAGACATCGCCAAAACTCAGCTTTTGGCCGGTTTCAGTGATACCTGTTACATTCGGGGCGTTGTCGCCCACTTTGAGCTCGGCTTTGGCGGTGGTGGACATGGTGAGGGCGATTGTGAACAAAAACAGGGTGAAAAGCGTCGATTTCATGGCGCCCGGAAGCTGCTCCTGGACGTCCGTTATTGCAAGCTGGGGGATACAATTGGGAATCGTTCCGAAAGGGGCTCCTTTTCCGGAACCTTTTACGGCGCCTGTCAGACTAAAAAGCTCCTCCGGGAGCATCCGCTTCCCGGCATTGCATTTGTGCGCTTTCTCTGTAAGCAGCATTACCTTCATGCCATTCCTATCGTCCCCAAGAAACCGGCTGTTCGACATCAAATTTTCAGGGCTCTTACTTCTGGTTTCCTTGAGCGCGGCCGTAAGCGGCCGTTCGCTCACGCTCCCGAACGACGGGTTTGACCCTAACGCCAACGGCACTGTAAACGTCCTGCAATTGCAGCCGGACGGCAAGATATTGATGGGGGGCTACTTTACGCAATTACATCCCTACGGTATGACCGTTTCGGGACACGGGTATATCGCCCGCCTCAACCACGACGGCACGGTTGACTCCACGTTTGGGCCCAACGCCAACAATGTCGTGGACGCCATGGTCCTCCAGCCCAACGGGCAAATCATCATTAGCGGCAAGTTCACAGCCATCACGCCGACGGGCAGCAGTACAGCGGTCACCCGTAATTATGTGGCGCGCCTCAATGCCGACGGAACCCTCGATTCCGTCTTCAATCCCAACGCCAACGGCGTCGTTTACGCGGTTGCCTACCAGCCCAATGGCCAGATCGTGATCGGCGGTTCCTTCACCACCGTCCAGCCGAGCGGCTCCGCGGCACCCGTGACACGAAACCACATCGCGCGGTTCAACACGGACGGCACCCTGGACTCGAGCTTTGACCCCAACACGGACAAGACGGTGCTCTCGCTCGCGATCGTGCCGACGGGCCAAATTCTCGTGGGCGGCGGCTTCTCCACGGTTTCGCCGAATGGGGCTGCAGCCACCACCCGAAACTGCGCGGCCCGACTGAATTCAAACGGTACCCTGGACACGGGCTTTGACCCGGAGCCCAATGGCAGCGTCAGCACCATCCTAGTGCTCGCAAGCGGCCAGGCCATCTTCGGCGGTGAGTTCACCACCGTCCAGCCGAACGGAGCCACGACAGCCCTGCAGTGCGATTTCCTAGCCAGGATAAACACGGACGGCTCGCTGGACACAACCTACATCATCAATCCGCTCGGGGCGGTGTCGGCGGTCGCGATGCAGCAGGACGGCAGGCTCCTGGTCGGCGGAGCGTTCACCCAAGTCTATCCCGCAAACGGGCTCACGGCTACCACGTCGGACTATATCGCCCGGATCAATCCCGACGGCTCCCTCGATGGCGGTTTCCTCGTGAACCCCAACCAAGCCGTTAACGCCATCGCGGTCCAGCCGGACGGCAACATCGTCATAGGCGGTTATTTCACGGCGCTGAGTGCGGTCGATACTCCTGCCCCCATCACGCGCAACTACATCGCTCGGGTTACGATCTACGGCATCCCCGATGCCACGCTCGCCCCGGACGGATCCGGCACCGTGTACAAGTCCCTCGTCCTTCCCAATGGGCAGGTTATTCTTGCCGGGTCATTTCGCAGCATCGGCGGCACGAGCCAAAATTATCTGGCGCGGATGAATGCCGACGGATCCCTGGACACCACCTTCACCCCTGCGATGAACGGCATCGTCCAGGCCGTCGCCCTGCAGTCCGATGGAAAACTCTTGGTCGGCGGTTCCTTTACCCAGGTTGACGGGATCACGAGGGCCTATCTAGCGCGAATCAACCCTGACGGCACTCTCGATGGACCGTTCAATCCCAACCCAAACTCCAACGTCTTTGCCATCGCGGTCCTGTCCAGCGGACAGATCCTGATCGGAGGCCAGTTCAGTGAGCTGACGCCCAACGGTTCGATTAACTCCTACGGGGTGGCCTCCTTCGCGCGTTTGAATGCCGACGGGTCGCTGGACACGACTTTCAACCCCTCCCCTTCGGGTTCGGTCTTCAGCCTAGTCGTTCTTTCTGATGGCAGGATCGTCGTAGGCGGTTCCTTTTCTTCAATCTCGGGCGCCACGCGGGGCTATGTTGCCAGGCTGCTGGCGACCGGCGCGATCGACACGGCAAACTTTGATCCGGAGCCCAACGGGTCCGTCTACGCCCTCGCGGTCCAATCTGACGGAAAGGTGGTCTTGGGCGGCGCATTTGCGGGCCTCCTTCCCCAGACCGGAAAGATAGGGGGCACCCCGACAACGACGACGGACGCCGGCGGAAACACGGTGACCATCCCCCAGACAGGCTACAGCGCCACCACGGGCCTCTACGCCAACCACTTGGCGCGTGTGAATACCGATGGGACAATGGATTACAGCTTCACGCCCGACCCCAGCTCGGACGTCCTCTCGATCACTCTCCTGAGCGACGGAAGCATGGTTATCACGGGCGCGATGACTTCGTTTGCCCCCAACGGAACGACCGTTGGCACCATCCGAAACTACATCGCAAAAGTAAGCGCCACAGGAACGCTCGATCCGACCTTCAACCCCGACGCAAACGCGCTGATCAACACGTCGGCTGTCCTGTCGAACGGGCATGTCGTCGTGGGTGGATCCTTCACGATGCTCCAGCCCAACGGGGCCGCCTCACCCACCTACGCGAACCTCGTCGCGGTCCTAAACCCCGATGGTAGCCTAGACTCAACCTTCACGGCAGGCGCGAACACCGTCCCGAGCGGGCAGGTCAATATCCTGGTTCAACAGGCAAACGGACAATTCATTGCCGGCGGCTCTTTCAAGCCTTTCGCCGGCAACCAGTCGGCATACCTTGCGAGGTTCAACCCCGACGGTTCCCCCGACACGGGGTACTACTCTCAGGTCGACGGCCCGGTCAACACGCTCTCTGTATTGCCGACCGGGGCGACGAATTTGACGGCAACCAACGCGGGCGTCTGGCTCGAGGCCACCAGCGCCATTCGCCACGTCTTCACCGCATCGGGGAGCGGGGAAATTGCAGCGGTCGCGCAACAGCCCGACGGCAAGGTCATAGTCGCCGGCCAGTTCAATGATTTTGCGGGTTCTACAGTCTCGAACATCGTCCGCCTGAACAAGGACGGGACATTGGACACGGCCTTCGTCGCCACCACCAGCGGTCTGATCAACACGGTCGTCATCCAACCGGACGGCAAGATACTGATCGGCGGCAATTTCACGACGGTGTACAGCACGACCACCTCGTACCTGGCCAGGCTCAACGCCGACGGGACATTGGACACGGCCTTCTCCCCGCAGCCCAACCTCCAAGTGCTCGCGATCGCGCTCCAGTCCGACGGCAAGATAATCATTGGCGGCGACTTCACTTACCTTGCATTCGGCACCACAACCGCATCGGCGGTAAGCTACCTGGCGAGGCTCAACGCCGATGGCACCCGGGACACGACCTTCGAGCCCCAGCCGAACGGCCCCATCTATTCGTTGGCCGTGCTCCCTTCCGGCAAGATTGTAATCGGCGGGTCGTTCGGGGAACTGACCCCGAACAACGGCACGGCCTACATTGTGCAGGACTTGGCGATGGTGAACGCAGATGGCTCCGTGGTCACCACCTTCTACCCCGACCCCAATTCGCCTGTGTCGGGGATCGCGGTGCAGCCGAACGGCCAGATTTTGGTCGCGGGCGGCTTTACGGCATTCGAACAGAACGCGAACATCACAAACGTGACGCCGGGCGCCATAGTCAATCGGCTCTACCTCGCGCGTGTGAACACCGACGGAACGGTCGACGCCTCCTTCAACCCGAATCCGAACGGCATCCTCACAAGCGTCGCGCTTGCCTCGAATGGACAGATCTATTTCGGCGGCAGCTTCAGCGCGGTTCAGCCAAACGGCTCAGGTTCCGCGGTGACCCGGTCCAACGTCGCCCGGATCAACTCGGACGGCACGCTCGACTCGTCGTTCGACCCTTCGATCAACGGGACGGCCGACACGGTCTTGCCGTTGGCAGACGGATCCTTGTTCATCGGCGGCAACTTCACGTCGGTCCAAGTCGGCGGAGCATTCCTGATCGGTGGGAGTTTCGCCCACGTCGGAGGCAATCCGGTCGTTAACCTGGCCCTCCTCAATTCGGACGGCACGTACAACTCCGCCTACGGACCCAACCCCAACGGACCGGTCAACGCCATCGCCACGCAGCCCAATGGGCAGGACGTGATCGGCGGCGCCTTCACCACGATCAGTGGCCTGCCAAGCCCCTACCTGGCGCGCCTTAACGTCGACGGATCACTCGACACCTCGTTCAATGCGACGGCCAACGCGCCGGTGAATTCAGTGCTGGTCGAACCGAGCGGGCAGTTGCTGGTCGGCGGTGCCTTCACCACCATCGCGGGCCAAAGCGCCACCTACCTCGCAAGGCTCGGGCCAACCGGGACCGCGGACTCGTCGTTCACTCCCTCGATTAACGGCGTCGTGAATGCCATCGTGCTCCAGCCCAATGGCCAGATTGTCGTTGCCGGCGCCTTCACCAGCGTCGATGGCCAGCCCACGGGCGGGATCGCAAGGTTGAATGCCAATGGCACGCTCGATGGGACGTTCAATCCGAGCCCGAACGGAACGGTGCAGGCCGTCACCCTCCAGGTAGACGGCTCGTTCTATGTGGGCGGCTCGTTCACCTCGATCGGCGGCCAGTCCATCGCTCGTGTCGCGCACCTTCTCTCCAGCGGCGCCGTCGACACCTCCTTCAACCCGAGCCCCAACGGGACTGTGAACACAGTTTCGATCGAGGGCGACGGCAAGGTATGCATCGGCGGAAGCTTCACCACAGCCGGCGGCCTCCCCCGAGCCCTGTTTGCTCGCTTTGCATCCCCGACACCGGTCACGCAGTCGGTCACGGTCAGCACCGACCAATCCACGTTCACATGGACTCGGGGCGGGAATGCGCCGGCCCTCTCATCCGTCACCATCGCAGAATCCACGGACGGATCCAATTGGACCAACGTCGGATTTGCGAACTCGACCGACGGGATCACCTGGCGGATTACCGGGCTGACCCCCTCCGGGACGAGCCTCTTCCTTGTGCGGGCCACGGCTGTCACGCTGTCCTCGGAATACAGCTCCGGTGGCCTCCAGCAGACCTCCTTCCTCTCAAACTCCCTCACGACCCCGGTCATCAACTCTGTGCCAGCTGTGACGGGCCTCGCGGGCTCCCCCTTCACGTTCACGGTCACGGCGACCTCCAAGCCCCAGGTCTTTGCGGCGACCGGGCTGCCTCCGGGCCTGAGCATCAACACCTCGACGGGATTAATATCGGGCACGCCCACAGTCACGGGAACGTACGTCGTTACCGTCTCTGCCGCCACCTATGGCGCGAACACGACCTCCACGCTGACCATCACCGTCGCCTCCTCGACGGGTGGCAACCAGCCGACCAATGCATCGGACCGGCTCCTTAATCTTTCCTCCCGCGGAATCCTGCCGGGTAGCCAGGTTCTGATCGCGGGGTTTGTGATCTCAGGCACGGGATCGAAAACCGTGCTCGTGAGGGCGGTCGGACCCGGCCTTGGGTCCTTCGGGGTCGAAGGGTACATGGCCACGCCCGAGCTTCAGCTCATCTCTTCGACCGGTGCCCTAATCGGCCAGAACATTGGATGGGGTGGCACCACCAGCCTCTCTACCGTGTTCGCGCAAGTCGGAGCCTTTGCCCTAAGCCCCACGAGCGCCGACTCGGCAATCGTCTCCACGCTCGCCCCCGGCAGCTACACGATCCACGTGTACGACCCCAACGCGCTTGGCGGCATCGTGCTCGCTGAGATCTACGATGCGAGCGGATCGCCCCTCACCGATTCGCAGAGGCTTATCAATCTATCGGCACGCGGTAACGTGAGCCAGGGCGAGGGAGCCCTGATCGGAGGCTTCGTGATCGGTGGCGCCACGAACAAGAGCGTGCTGATCCGCGGTGTCGGGCCTGGCCTCGCCGCATTCGGTGTGACTGATGCGATCCCCGACCCTGTGCTCAAGGTCTTTGACGCGAACGACAATCTCGTCGCGCAGAACGGTGCCTGGGCGATCCAGTCCTCCTCGGGCCCTTACCAGACCCTGACGTCCGCCTCTGGGATCGCGTCGGCCGACTCAAGCGTGGGTGCTTTCGCTCTTACCGCGCAGAACGACACGGCCCTGATCGCGGACCTTCCCCCAGGGAACTACACCTTCCAGATCACAAGCGCCAGCAACGCTAACGGCGAGGCGCTTGGCGAGGTCTACGAGCTTCCCTGACCCGGGAAAGCCTACCAGGAGTCACTTCTGAACGGCGCCGCGGGAAGCCCGGCGCCGTTATAGAGGTTGGCCTCGGGCGCGTTCCTCCAGGCATAGCGGACGGCAACCGGCTGGCGCACGAGCGGCGACTGGACCAGAAGCGTATTGCCCTGGATGACCGCCTTGGCCGGGTGGAATACACGGTCCGGTCCCGCGACCTCGAAGGACTGCAGAGGCTTGTCCGATGCGGTGATGCCCTCGCCGGTGAACAGGAAGTGGATACGCATCGCAGGGCCTTCGACCTCGGCCCTGGAAAAGGCCGGTCCCGAGTAATCGACGGGCAGGGCGTATACCTTCGCCTTCGCGATCAGCGCGAGCCGCCGCCCGACCTCCTGTTTGTTCCTAGGATTGATGCTCGCAGGGTCCCCTATGTCGATCGCCACTGCCTGGCCGGTCCCGGGAAGCGCCAGAGCCTTGGCCTGCGCTTCTCTCAGGAACGGCAGCTGCTCGCCTCGAGCGTCTGCAGGCGCCTTGAAGTTGGCGAGCTGCACCCAGAGGAACGGAATGTCGCCCTCCCCGAAGTGCGAGCGCCACGAGGTGATCAGCGCGGGAAATTGCAGCGCGTAGACCGCGGACCTCCCGACGTTGCTTTCACCCTGGTACCACAGGACCCCGCGCACCGCGAACGGGAGGAGCGGGTGAATCATGCCGTTAAACAGGGAGGAGGGGACCCACGGGTCCCCCTTGGCCAAGCCCACCACGGTGTGCCCGTTTGAAAAATTGGGGAACGATGCAAGCGCCACCGGGCTCATCCATGCCTCGATGGGCGTCCCCGACCACGTGCAGTTGACGATCCCCACCGGCACCCCTAGGCGCTCGAAGATGTCCCGGGCGAAGAAATAGCCCACCGCGGTGAACTGCCCGACCGTGGAAGGCCCGCAGACGCTCCAGTCCCCGCCGGCCGTGTCCATGGGCATTGCAGCCGCCTGCCGTGCCACCTTGAAATGCCGTATGAGAGGGAACCGGGCGGCCGCCACCTCGGCGGCCGCATCGCTTACATGTAGTCCGGCGGCGATGTCGTTGACGGGAAATTCCATGTTGGACTGGCCCGCGCAGAGCCAGACCTCCCCCACAAGGACATCATGGACAGTGACCACAGTCTTGCCGGAAACGACCAGGTCCATGCCCGCCGGGCTGGCCGCCATCGGCGCAAGGACCGCGATCCAGCGCCCATCTGCCCCCACGGTAGCGCCCACATTCTGGCCGGCGAAGGAAACACTCACGTGCTCGCCGGGGGCTGCGATTCCCCATACCGGGACGGGCTTGTCGCACTGAAGTACAGCGTGATCCTTGAAGAGCGGGGCCAGCTCGGGAGCAGACCAAGCTGAAGCTGCGGCAGCGGCAAGGGCTGCCACAAGCGGCAGGGAGAGGCACGAGGGGGACATTAGAGACTCCGTAGGAGCCCCAAGCCGCCCCCAAGATCAAGGAATTTTATCTGCTCCCGGCTTCATCCTAGCCAGGAAGTCGTGGAGTTCGGCAGCCAGCTTGGGCCCGAACCCAGCCACCTCCGAGATCTCCTCAGGTGTCGCCACCTTCAGGTGGTCCATGCCGCCGAACCACTCCAGGAGAGCTTTGCGGCGCACAGGACCCAGTCCCGGGAAATCATCCAGCAGGGACTCGCGGATTCTTTTGGAACGCAGGTCCGCATTGTAGGTGTTGGCGAAGCGGTGGGCCTCGTCCCTTAGGCGTTGGAGCAGGCGCAGGCCGGGATGGTCGAGGGGGATGTTGAGGGGCACTCGGGCATCGGGGAAGACGATGGTCTCCTCCTTTTTTGCAAGGCCCACGAGCGGCGGCGGTGCCAGATCGAGGGCCGCAAAGGCTTTGAGCGCCGCTCCCACCTGCCCCGCCCCGCCGTCGATCACCACCAGGTCCGGAAACATCCTGCCCTCGTTATGGAGCCGTCCGTACCGGCGCCCCACCACCTCCTCCATCGCGCGGAAGTCGTCGTTCCCGATGAAGCCCTTTATCCTAAAACGGCGGTAGTTGTCGCGGTCCGGCTTCCCATCCGCGAACCGAACCATCGAAGCAACAACGAAGGTGCCCGAGATATGCGAGATGTCGAAGCACTCGATCGCGTTGGGGAGGGTTGGCAGGGACAGGGCATCCTTAAGCGACTCGAGGGCTGAACCGCTGGCGTTTAGGGCCGTGGGGTCGGTGCGCTCGAAATGCCTCGGCCTTTCGAGCGTCTTCTCGAGTGCAAACACGATGTCGCGCAGCGAGGCCGCCTTTTCAAATTCCCGCCGCTGCGAGGCGGATGCCATCTCCGACCGGAGCGACTCCAGCCATTCGCGGGATTTTCCCTCCAGGAACGCGCACGCGCTGCCCACGCGCTCGCGGTAACCCTCAGTTGTGACACTATTGGGAAAACCGTAGATCTCAGCCCGCACGTCGTCGTAAAGCTGCCATGATCCATCGGGCAGCCGCGCGGGCGTGCCGTCGCTTAGCAGGATGCCATACTGGCGCCGCATCTGCGCCAGCGTCTTGCGCAGCGGGCCGCTGTGCGCGAACGGCCCAAAATACCTCGAATGGTCGTCCTTCCTGATGCGCACCAGACGAAACCTCGGAAGTTCCTCCCTCAGGTCGACGCGCACGAGCAGGAAGCGCTTGTCGTCGGTGAAGTCGGTGTTGTAGCGGGGTTTCCACTGCTTGATCAACTTCCCCTCGAGGAGCAGGGCCTCGGGCTCGGACTTGACCTCGATCGTGTCGAAGTCGGCTATCATCTCAACCAAGGCACGGATCTTCGGGTGCATCGTGAATCCGCGCGACGGCTGAAAATAAGAGGACACCCTTTTCTTGAGCGCCTTAGCCTTGCCCACGTAGATGATCCTCCCAATCCGGTCCTTCATCAGGTAAACGCCAGGCCTGTCGGGCAGCCGACGGACCTTTTCCTTGAGCGTGGGAGGGACCACGCTATCTGCTTCAGGGGCTGGCATTTTTCACAGATTAGCCTAATTTCATTATCCGCAAAGCATGCATTCCATCAAATTCCAAGCATCCGTTTGAAAGAGTCCGCCCACAGGATCCGGTACGAACTCCTTACCATAGGCGACGAACTCCTGCTGGGGCTCACCGCCAATGGGCACCTCACCTTTATTGGAGGCGAGCTCGGGGCGCATGGAGTTCAGTTGCAAAGGAATGTGACGGTAACGGATGACGCCGAGGATATTGCATCACAGTTCAGGGAGAGTTGGGCGCGCTCGGATGTTGTGCTCATCACGGGAGGCCTGGGCCCCACCTGCGATGACCGCACGCGCGAGGCCGTCGCGGTCGTGCTTGGCCAGAAGCTCGTCTTCGATTCAAAGATCGAGAGGCATATCCTCGACCGCTTTGCGCTCTTCGGGCGCAAGATGACCCCGAACAATCTGAAGCAGGCCTACCGGTTCGAGCGCGGCGAGGTGTTGGTGAACGCAAATGGGACCGCGCCCGGACTCTGGGTTGAGCAGGATGGGAAGGTTCTCTGCATGATGCCTGGCCCGCCGAATGAGCTTCGACCCATGTTCACGGACCAGGTTATCCCCAGGCTCGCCCGGCTTGGGCTCGTGCTGGAAAGCGAGGCCTACGTGCAGCTGCGTACGGCGGGGATCGGGGAGTCGATGCTCGAAACGAAGCTTCAGCCCATCTTTGACCGCCATGGACCGAACCTGGGAATAGCTTTCTGCGCCCATTCGGGGCATGTCGACTGCAGGCTGAGCTCGCCCGGCGGCGAGCTGAACCCCGATCAGGTCGGAGCCATAGCCGATGAATGCGCCAAGCTTCTCGGGGATGATTTTGTCACTCGCGGCAGCGACTCGCTCGCAAAGGTGTGCGCCGACCTCCTCCGCTCCCAAGAGAAACGCCTGGCGGTTGCCGAAACGGCCACCGGAGGCCTCCTGTCCAATGCGTTTACGGACATCTGCGGCGCCTCCAAGTTTTTCTCAGGGGGATGCGTGTGCTATTCGAACGACTCCAAGATGCAGCTCCTGGATGTCCCGGAGTGCCTCCTTCTCCAGCACGGCGCGGTGAGCGCGGAAGCGGCTGTCGCGATGGCGACCGGCGCCGCCGAGAGACTCGGCGCCGACTATGCCCTGGCCATCACCGGCTTTGCCGGGCCCTGCGGCGGAACCAACGAGAATCCGGTGGGAACCATCTTCGTTGCGCTTCATGCGCCGCACGGGGTCTGGTCTAGGAAGCTGAGCTATCCCGGCCCGCGGGCCACCGTGAAGCAGCGTGCCGTAAATGCCGCGCTTGACTGGCTCAGGCGTGAGCTGGTCCGCGCGCTGAACGGCGCGATCACGCCGTCCAAGCATCAAAACGTCATGCAGTAGGCCCCCCTCAGGACATCAGGCTCCGGAGCGCGGACAGATATTTTTTACGGGTCCTCTCAATCACGTCGGCCGGCAGCTTGGGCGCCGGTGGCTTCTGGTCCCAGGAAAGCCCCACAAGGTGGTCTCGGACGAACTGCTTGTCATAGCTTGGGGGCGAGCCGCCGGGCGCATAACTCTCCCTTGGCCAGTACCGTGACGAATCCGGAGTAAGGACCTCGTCGATCAGCACGAGCGCCCCCGAGGGATCCGTCCCAAACTCAAACTTGGTGTCTGCGAGGATCATGCCGGATTCGAGGGCTCTAGCATGCGCCAAACTGTAAAGGGCTAGGCTTGTCGCCTTCGCGCGCACGTAGAGCGCCGCCCCTACAGCTGCTGCGCCGCGGGCATCGTCGATCGCCTCGTCGTGGCTACCCTTGGGCGCCTTGGTGGTGGGAGTGAAAATGGCATTCGGGAGGCGGTCCGCCTGCCGAAGTCCCGGAGGCAGGACGACACCGCACACCGTTCCGGTCTTGGAATAAGAGCCCCAACCGCTGCCGGCCAAGTAGCCCCGGACCACACATTCGATGGGGAGCGGCCGCAACTTGCGCACGACCATGCTTCGGAACCGAAGATCGCCCTTCGCAATGCCGTATCTATCAAACTGGGCATCCTGGTCCGGAAGCAGGTGGTTTTCGATGATGCCCGAGGTCTTTGCAAACCACCACAGGCTCATCTGTGTGAGCAGGATGCCCTTGCCGGGTATTCCATCGGGAAGGATGACATCGAAAGCGGAAAGCCGATCCGTCGCCACAAGCAGCAGGGCGTCCCCGAGGTCAAAGATCTCCCGCACCTTCCCTGAGGCAATTCTCGGAAATGGGGCCTGGATAGAGGTGACCGCCTGCAAGGGAAGGGCGCGCTCTATTTCCGCAAAGGTCATCAGATTAGGATTCTCCGGTATTGGCCTGGGTCCAGAAGGAAAAATGCTCTTGCTTGAGCGCATTCCCAGCCTAGGTTGCGCAGTTCCGCGCTACGTCCCCATCGTCTAGCCCGGTCAGGACACCACCCTTTCACGGTGAGAACCGGGGTTCGAATCCCCGTGGGGACGCCAGCGTAAATAATTAATTAGTCGCCACTTAGGAAATCGACTTTCAATTCTCTCCCCGTGGGGTAGAGGCCGTCAGAGGGAGAATCATTGGGATAGGTTGCCACGAATGCTGGCAACCTTGGAAAATTCTGGGCCTCGCATCACCCCTTTTGAGCGACCAATGCGCAAACTGCATGCCGTTGACGTTCGTCAGCCAACTCCATCGCTGCGGCGACATGCGTGTCTCGGCGCCACGCCTCAAAGTCATCGATGGCGGTGACCGCCAGCCGCGCATATTCCTCCGGGCTGGCGGAACGGGCCAGACACAGGAACCAAGCGCGCAGGACCGGCGGCCAGTCGATTCCGAGAGTCCACACGCCTCCTTCATCGGCAAAGAAAATAATGTCGTCGTCGGTCTTGTCCACGGCCCTCAATAGGGTGAGTAGGATATCGAGAGCGTTGCGGACTGCAGCCAAATCACCTTGGCGGGCCTGAGCGACGCATCGCCCAAGAAGGCGGGAACACTCCGCGGCAAAGGCCGTCGTACCCTTCGATAGATCCGCGTAGTTCTTCGAATTCCTGATGAAACTAACGAAGTAATCGCCGCGACTGGCCTCAAGGTCGAAAGTTTGGACCTCCGCAACGAGTCCTTTAGGAGAATCACCGGAGGGACTGAAGCTCTCTTTCGGCAGAAAGCGTGCGGCAAGTGCAGCCAATTCCGGGTCTGGCAGCCGTTCAATCGCCTCATAAAGCATCGCAAAGACATACTCGTCCTCCAATTTGCGCAACGCCACCCGCAGCCATGCCCGGTCGATTGTGGGTGCTGGCGTACTCATTGGAAACTCCGAGATAGGGCGCTTTCACCCGATCCCTTCAGCAGTGCGCAACCCTCACCCTCGAACTCGATCCGGTAGCCCATTTGCCGGTATCCAACCGGCCTGCGGGAAAACATGGCCTTGGTGAGGGGGCTGTTTTCATCGAGGTAGTCGTAGATTCGAGCCGAGGCCTTGCCTTCGTGGGTACGATGAATCCTGCCGGCGTACTGAATGAGTCTCCCCTTGAACGACAACGGCATCGCCAGGACGAGCGTGTCGAGTTGTGGCAGATCGAATCCCTCTCCGACTAGCGACGCCGTTGCCAAGAGAACAAACCTCTCCCCATTCACGTAATGGGCGTCAATCCTGGCACGGATCTCCTTTCTGGCTTTCTTGCCCACACCACTCTCGAGCCTGTACCTGGCGATGTCTTGGGTCGACGGGTTTTGCTTCAACGCGTCCTCAATTCGGTCCAAGTAGACCTTCCGGTCGGCCAAGATTAGGGGCGATCGGCCTTCGACCGTACAACGACCGATATCCGAGACGATCCTTTGGAGGCGACCCTCATCTGCCACCAAGGCATCCCAGACTTCGTGGATCCCGAGCTGGTTCGGTCCAGGTGGCAACGTGATCGAAGTCTGCCGAACAAGCGCCACTCGATCGGGCTCCGTCTGCTCAACCTGCGTCAGGGTGTGTCGGGTTGGGCCGCATTGCAGGTGCATGAGCTTCTCGAGCCGATCCTTCCGCTTCGGAGTCGCCGTAAGGCCGATGATTCGGCGCACCGGACACGCCTTCATGAGCAATTCGAAGGTTGCCGCGGGGACGTGGTGGCATTCATCGATAACGATCAATCCATAACCTGCGAAGGCCGCCGTGTAGTCCACGGCACGCGCCAGGCTGGGCAACATGGCGATGTCAAGGCGGTGGGTGAGACGCGGTTTCGCTCCGCGCCAGACGCCCACTTCCTTCTTCTTGAGGCCAAGAAAGTTCACGGCCGCTTCCTTCCATTGTTCAAGCAGCAAAGACCGATGAACCAGCACCAGGGTCGATGTCCGGTGTCGGGCAATCAAGGCGCAGCCCATCACGGTCTTCCCTGCCCCTGGCGGCGCGCAGAGAACGCCAATGTCGTGACGCTCCATTTCGCGCACTGCGTACTGCTGTTCCGGTCGAAGTTGACCGTTGAAGGTCCAGACGCAGCGCTTGCCGCCCGCCCGTTGGTCACTAACTACGACGGCTGCACCGGCATCCTCCAGAATCTGAATGGCTGGCTCGAGAACTCCTCGGGGCAGGACCAACCTGTCCGTCCGGCACTCGCCGGCAAAGAGAAAGCGGGGGGTGTCGAATGTTGCGAACCGCAGGCGAAGCTTCTCGTGAAAAACAGGGTTAGCGAATGAAGCCAACCGCTTGAGGGCGGCAAGGACCGGGATCGGAATGGTCCTGGGGATGTGGAGCCTCGAGTCTAGTGTGACTGTCAACTCTCCGGAGAGCATCCCTCTCAGGATCATCGGTCGGGATAGATCGAGGGTTGTCTCCTCGGATTGAAGAACAAGATCGGGGGTCTCTCGTGAAGCAGCCTGGTCCAGCAAAGACAGGGGCGAAAGCCTAGACACAATCTCCAGGACCTCCTGTAGCGAGAGCCGACGCAGCGATGCGAGGTATGCCCATTGATCCGGCATCGGATCAAAGGCTTCGTCGACAAAAAGTGTGTTGCCCGCCTGCCTCGGCTCCTTGGCGAGCGGTAATGCAATCAGGTTTCCGAAACCGCCCGAAGGGAGCGCATCTTGGTTTGGAAAGAACCGATCGAAGGCTTCGAGTCCCATGCTCGGTTGCATTGCGCCTGCCTTGGCCAGCAGGAGAGCCCCTAGTCTGCGGGCCAAGACGGCCGGCACCGGGTCGGAGAAGAAAATCCACACATGGGCGCCGTTTCCGGAACGCGACCGTTCCACGGAAATCGAGACTCCCGCCTTTGCGCTCGCCGCGCGGTAAGCGGCGACGTTCTCCCTCCACCCGTCACCGTCAAAATCAGCGGCCAGGAATCGGCAGCCACCGTTCTCGTCGATGGCATAGACGCCCAGGGTGTCGAGGCCGCGGAGGTGCATTTCCATCGCGTGGGAATCCAGCGCCGGAAACTTCTGGTGAGGACATTCCGCGCACTTGACCTGAGGTTTGTGGCAAATCCCCGGCCGCCATTCATTGTTGCAGGCCGGCGAATACCCCGAGCGGCCAGTCTTGCCGTTCTCCCATCTCCTAGGAAAGACCGAACGCCTCGTCCCGAATAGATCAAGGAAGAGGGCAATCTTGTCTGCCGGGGTCTCGGGCGCAGGAGGAGTCGACGCCCGCGCCGTTCCCGGTAACTGCATCTGTCCGCGGGATTGGATCCACTCAATCTCCGCGGCTACCTTGGCCTCTTGGTCATGAAGCTCGTCCAGCCTTCGGCGAAGTTCCTCAATCCGATCAGCTGGCTTGTCTGTGCGCACGTCTGATAGCGTTCGAGGATTTTCGCATGGGACGCGATTCAAGAATCGGGCTGCATGGCAGGGATGAATCGATGTTCAAATGCCATCAAAGGCCTTCTCATCCGACTCTGCCGAGAACGGATCGGCCCATAACTAGCGTAGGCGGTTTCCGGATTTTGTGTGTTAATAATTTTAGCTTGTTTTATTAACACTTATGATCAGCTTTCACCCGTGACCCTCAAGGAGCGCATCGCAGCCCGCATCCGCCGAAAAGAGCCCGGCTGGGTGTTCACGCCCGTCGATTTCCTCGATCTCGGCACCCCACAGGCCGTGGGAATGGCGCTGCTGAGGCTCACCAAGACCAGAGTGGTGCGGCGACTGGACAGGGGGCTCTATGATGCGCCCAAACAACACCCAGTCCTCGGCATGCTGCATCCTCGGCCCGAAGCCATCCTTGCCGCCATCTCGAGGCGCGACGGAACCGAGTTCCAGGAGCATGAGTCCTATGCCGCCAACCGGCTTCGACTGACCGAACAGGTGCCCGCGCGCCAAATCTACCTCACTTCGGGCCGCAGCCGTACGATTGAAGTGGGCCCCACTACAATCGAGTTACTGCACCGTACCCCCCGTAAGCTCAGCTCCCCATCTCCGATGAGTGCCCGGGTCTTCGCCGCTCTTCGAAACATCGGCCAAGCCAACCTCACGACGGAACGACTGGCCCCACTCCGCACCCTGCTCTCGGCCTCCGACTGCAAGCGCCTGCTAAAGGACCTGACCAAGGCGCCGGCGTGGATGCATCGGCATCTGCGAGTAATCGCTGGGAAGGAAAGGACGAAACCGTGAACAACTTTGCCCGTGAACCGGCGGAATCGCGCGCCGATTTCATCTACCAGTACGCAGCCACAGCCCAGGTGCCGGCCTACATCGTCGAAAAGGATTTTTGGGTGTGCTGGCTGCTTGGCCGCATTTTCTCGACGGACCGCCTGGGCCGCGATTGCGTCTTCAAGGGTGGCACGTCCCTGGCCAAAGTCTTCAATGCCATCCATCGCTTTTCCGAGGATATCGATCTCGGATTAAGCCCCCAATCTTTGGGGTGGAAGGAGGCCGACCTGGATGAGGCGCCGTCGAAGACGGCCAGGCTGAAACGCGTCGCACAAATTGAGGCGGATTGTGCCCGTGCTGTGCGTGAAAACTTCCTGCCCACGCTTGAGAAGGTTATCCTAGACGAACTCGGCCCACCCACCTCGGCTGCTTGGTTGAACTACGAGTTGGAAGCGACTTCACGCAGTCCGATCATTCTCTTCTCCTACCCCAAGGCGGTGCCGACCGGCACATACATCGCCCCGACCGTTAAGATCGAGTTCGGATCCCTTACCGACCAGCGGCCAACGGGAACCCATCCAATCACTCCCATGGTCGCGACGCTGGCCCCGGCCGCGTTCGCCGATTTCAGGTCGGAAGTCGTCGCTCTGGAGATCGAGCGCACGTTCTGGGAAAAGGCCACAATTCTTCACGCGGAGTATCACCGTCCTGAATCCCAACCGGTACGAGACCGGTACGCCCGGCACTATGCTGATTTCGCCTCGCTCTGGCATCACCCGCATGGCCCGGCTGCCGCGGCGAGACTCGATCTACTGGACAGGGTTCGGCTGCACAAGAGCCGCTTCTTCGCCTCCGGATGGTCGCATTTCGAGACGGCCAAGCCCGGTTCGATGCGGTTGGTGCCGCCCGATTGGCGCATTCAGGAATTGCGGAAGGACTACACCTCCATGAAGCCCATGTTCCTTGTTCCACCACCCTCATTTGAGGACGTTCTGTCAACGTTGCACCAAGCTGAAAAATCGATGAACAGGACTTGAGTGGAGGGGGGGAACCGAACTCAGTCCATTCGAGCAGATCGACTGGCGGCGAATAGAGCCAACTCGACGTGCTGTTCAACGTTGTGTTCAGCGCTGGCCTATTGCCGCGTCGGACCTGACTGTGTTGAGCAAGCGCTGAGGCTAGCTATCACCTCGCGACTTCCCGATGAAACCATCGCTTTTACCTGCCACTCTCATCTTCTGTCTGCTGCTCGGAGCATCCTTGCACTGCGCAGCGGCAGGGGCAGCTTCGGCGCCGGCATATCCGCCACATGTGGTTCCGAACACGGAACTGCGCGTCCTGCCGCGCACTCGGCCAGACCGGCTATATCAGCTGCACATCGCACTGCCAGAAGGGCTTCGAGAGCATCCGGAGACGAAATACCCGGTTGTGTTTGTGGCGGATGGTTACTGGACGTTCACGACGGTGGCCGCAATCTGCGCCAATCTTACCTTCGGCAAAAACGTGCCGCCGATGCTTGTGGTCGGTCTTGGCTACGCCGGGGACAATCTCGACTACGATAAGCTGAGGGGGACCGACTTGCTGCCGGTCACCTCTCACGGAAGCTACGAGACTGACGGCGCTGGGGCGAAGGAATTTCTAGCGATGATCGAGACGAGCGCGATCCCTCTTCTTGAGAAGGACTACCACGCCGACCCAGCGCATCGTTATCTCATGGGCTGCTCGGCGGGCGGCGCGTTTGCGCTCTACGCGATGCTGACGAAGCCCGAGTTGTTCCAAGGCTACGTCGCAGACAGTCCATGGGTTGATGCATAGTGGAATGTGGAGCGCAAAGCCGCGGCGGATCACCGGGCAATTGCGGCACCCGTCTTCATCTCGGCAGCGGAAGACGAATGGACCTATTACCGGCAGCAAATCGGCGTCTTTACCCGGCGGCTGGAAACCGACGGCTTGGTCAAGGGCGGATTAAAATCTCACCGCGTGCCCAACGTGCGTCACGCCGCTAGTCAACCTGAAGCCTACACACAGGGGCTGCTTTTTGTGACCGAACCAATTGCGCCCGAGCGGGGCGTATGGACGGATTGGTTGACGGATTCGCAGAAACGACCGGGCTTCGCGGTAAATTTCTGGACGAAGATCGGCGCAGCCGGTGTTGCGCTGACGTCCGAGCAGGAGAAAGCGTGGCAGGCTCATGAGGTGTACGCTGCGAGATTGCTAGCGGCAAAGCTTGTTGATCTCACGACGACTTCACCGCCCGAATCGGGTTACCGCTCATCCTCGCTGGTAGTGTTTGCTGCGGATCGTGCAACAGTGGAGGCGTTGGTTCGTGAAGATCCTGCAGTGAAATCTGGTTTGCTGAATTACGAAGTGATCCAGGCGGCCGAGTAACCTAGGAAGCATAGGGGCGAGTTTTTGTGGTTACAGCTCATCTGCATGAGGACCTTGTGACCTGCTCCCCGCAAACTGGAGGGCTACATCGAGATTCTCAGCTCCAATTGGCACGATCAGGCAACTGCTTCCAAGACTGCCTTAGGGTGTTTGGCAGCAACCCGCAGCAAAACACGCGCCGCGCCGGTCGGTTGGCGTTCGCCCTGCTCCCAGTGTCGCAAGGTTCCAATTCCTACACCAAGCAGGCGGGCAAATTGCGGCTGAGAGAGCTTCAAGCTGGCACGGATCGACGCCACTCCCTCGGGATCGATACGGTCCACCTTCGCCACCCCACCCTTGTTGCCACGCAGGTAAGAGCCGGCTTCACGGATGCCTTGGATGAGTTCTTTAAATTCGGAGTCTTTCATGGGAATTCGGTTTTTACGATTTGAGAGAGCTGTTGGAGTTGATCGTGGGAGAGGTCGCTTTGAACGTTCTTCGCAAAAGCAGCTATCAAGAGAATCTTACCCTGAGCCGTGACATGGTAGTAAATTACCCGAGCTCCTCCACGTTTACCATGACCGCGCAATGGCCGACGCAGTTTTCGTAGGCCACGCCCGCCAGGGATCAAATCGCCCGCGGTTGGGTTGAGCGCCAATGCGACTTCGAGCTCCAAGATGTCATCCTCGGTGAAGAGTTTGGCACTGTGTCGCTCAAAGGTTGGAAATCGGATGAATTCCATTCTGCAGCATAGTACTCCATTGGCGTACTCTGTCAAGAGACCTTGTTCTATCGGCCGCTCGTTCTTGTGCTTGCGAATATCCCTGTGGGAAATTTCCGTTGGTGCCGCCTATTGAAGTGAGAATAGCGCAGAAGTTTGCCGACGTCGCAGATATACATAAACCATTGTGCATTGATGTAACTCTTTGACTATCAATACATGGCGGTGGATACCGGGGTTCGAATCCCCGTGGGGACGCCACGGTTTTAGACCCTATCTATCAATTAGATAGGGTTTTTGATTTTTTGGACTGACAACATGCCTGACAACAGGCGGCCAAGATCTTCGTCCCTATAGATTGCACGACGCAGCCTCGATCGCTGCAGAGAAGTTCGGAAGCTTATTGCGCCGGGCATATGCCTGAAATCGGCGGATCGAGGCTGGCGACAGCTTTATGGTCTTGCGCAGCTTTCCTGACAGTTTGCGACCCGCCCCCGGACGCGCCCCTCCATGTGTGAAGGTGGCCCGGCTAACATCGAAATAATCGAGCACATCGTCTCCCGAATCGAAGCGGGCTTCGAGGTTGGATGCGTTGGTTGCGGCCTTAGCCGAGGAATTCTTTGAAGATTGTGTTTTCATTTTCGCGGGAGCGGCGGGCTGAGATAAGACGGAGTTTGTCACCACGAGGCGTGAAGATCACTGTCCAAGATGAACCCTCGATCCGGCCTATTGCGAGCTGCCGTAACTCGCCAGGCCGGTTCGAAGGGATAGATATGACTGGGCCTTTCCATAGAGCTGCGGCGGCTTCGAGGCTGATGCCATGTTTGGCCTCGTTGCTTGCGCTCTTAGCAGGGTCCCACTCAAATTTCACCTTTGAAACCGTATGCTCGTTTTCAAAAGGAGCAAGCTCTTTGCTCCCCCAACCAACGCGCAGGAAATGGTTGGAGGGGGACCGAGAGAATCACCGGCCTCTGACAACACCACTGGCAACAGTTCGACTGTTTACAGAAGCAACTACTGTTAGTTCTCAGAGTGAAATCCCGTAACTGCCTAACCATCAATTTCACTCGGGAGAAACCGGGGTTCGAATCCCCGTGGGGACGCCAGCTAAACCAGTTCTAATCCAGCGGACGTGGCCAACGACGCTTGCCTGTCGTCGAAGGTGGCAAACTGCTTTGCTTTAAGCGCCAAAGCGCTCCCAACGTGCAGAATATCCATTCCACGCACTCCAATGGATTCGGTGAAAGCACGGCCCAGAACCTCGGTGTGTTTGAAAGCCTTCGGCCAATCGAGCGGAACTGGGTATAGAAATCCCTCAGAGGCGTCCCTTTCCAGCTCATAAATCGATTTCTCTCTCTGGCCCGAGGTAATCTGACGACGAAACACACATAAACGAATGGCGTTACGCAATTCGTGCTCAACCAATGGGGTGAAGAATACAGGCATGAGTTTCGCTGCCATAGCTGCAGCACGCTCTGAATGAGCGTCTTGCACATATAGCGACACAAGAAAACTCGTGTCAGCATATGTTGGGGTGGACATTAGTATCGGCCCCTGTTTTCCGACAAAATGTCCGCCATCGCTTCGGCCGAAACTACCTTCTCGCCGTAGATGCCATGTAGCCTAGCTTTGAAATCAGGTAGAGTTGGCTTCTTCCTAGGGGCATCACCTGCCGGAATCAGGTTGGCCACCACCTTGCGACGCCGAGTGATCGCGACGTCCTGCCCCGAATTAACCCAGGCTAGAACCTTCGGAAATTCAGTACGAAGCTGCCGGACAGATGCAGTTTTCATGTGAACCATAATGTTTCACATAAGTGGGAAGTCAAGTCGCAGGGCGATTGGCCCCCGACCTGGCTGTTGAGGCTAAATCGTCCTAGGGATCTTGCACCGCGATCCCATCATCCATGTGCAAGGAGGTTAGAATGAAAGTAAGAATGAAGCAGACGCTCGCCGATGGCGCAGAATTCAAATTTCGTTGATGGCCAATATAACTCGTTGATTGCCACCAACGAGGTTCGAGACCGGGGTTCAAAATCCCCGTGGGGACGCCAGCGCAGAGACTAACATCACTCCGATCACTCGTCGTAAACAGTCGATCGGTGCCCCACAACCACAACTAGGACGGTATAGACGGAGTCCTCGATCCGGCAGATGATCCGGTAATCCCGCACCCTATACCTCCAAAGCCCGTGCTTGGATCGCCGCAAAGGTTTTCCAAATGCCCGGGGATCTACGTTACCCTGGAATCGCTTTTCCAGAAACTCGAAGATCTCGCGGGCCGCGGACGGACCGATGTCGCTCAGATTCTTCTCTGCCCCTGACGAGATCTTAAAGACCCAAGGCATCCTTGACCTCTTGAGGAGTACGGACACCCGATTTACCAGATTTCACACGTTCCCATTCCAAATCGCCCGCACGAGCATCCTCTGCATCTTCCACTGCCTCGATTCGGGCTAGATGCCTGCGGGTGACAGAAATGAGTTCAGAGGCGAGCTGTTCCTCGGCCGTGCGAGACCGCGAAGCCTCGCGCATGGCCGCCTCAATGATGAACTTCGGCGTACTCATTCCCATTCGTTTGGCAGCTGCGGCAATACTGCGCTTGGTGGCCGATGGAATCCGAAGCGACGTGGGCGAGACCTTGGTCGAACTCATGCGCTACAAATGTAGCGCGGATCACTCCAGGTCAACCTTTGCCATTAGCTTGTCTGCAGACGAGCCCACCTCTCAACGGGATCGATCTCAAAGGTAAGAATGAAAGTAAGAATGACGCAGACGATCGCCGATGTCGCAGAATACATATTTCGTTAAGGATCAACGTAAGTCATTGTCTATCAATATAGTGGATTGGATACCGGGGTTCGAATCCCCGTGGGGACGCCAGCTTAACTCCTTATCTACAAGGAGTTAAGTTTTAGCCGAAGCTAGGTTGCCAAGTTGACGCGGCAACCTAGGCATGAATCAAACAAAGTTCGTCATCCGGAAATTCAAAAATCGAAACGGAACCACGTCGTACCGAGTATCTGGTTTCCTGAGCGGCCTGCGCTTACGAAAGAACTTCAGAACAAAGCCGGAAGCTGCCGCTGAAAGGTCTGTACTGGAGATTAAAGCCATCCAGGAGGCCCACGGCCAGCGTGCCGTACCCACCATCTTGCGTGAAGATGAGATTAGGGAGGCCGAAGGATCTATCAAATGCGCTCGGCTTTTCTTTCAGAGATTAGGAAGAGCCCAGGCGTGCTAACTCCCATGCCATAGACCTCGCATCCTATTACGTTTTGAAAGTCCCCTTCATCCAAAGTCAGCAGGAAGTCGGATTCTGCCCCAAGCGCTGAAAGCAGGACGGGGCGGTCCTTGGCCTTGGGAAACACGAGCACCTTGTCGAAGGTGAGTTCGGTCGGCACAAAGGAGAGCTTGGGAACCAACGACCCGTTCAAGATCGTGGACGCTTTGCGCCCGACCTTGGCAACGTTGCGCTTCGCTTCCTCCAGGCAGTAATGGGTTGTTATAAGCACCCATTCGCGGTCGGTCGCCTGTTCAAAAACGAAACGGGATGCCCCATGTTCTGAGCCCGCCGCCGCCAATAGTACGCTGGTATCGATGAATAGCTTCACTTCCGCTTGCGCTTTCCGGCGCTCGCGAATTCTGCCATCTCAGTCTCGTCGCGCGCGATCCAGCGTTCGATGGTTTCCTTTGGTATATCACGCATCGGAACAGCAGCAGCTGGCTGAAGGAAAAGGCCGCCTTCGCACTCTTCCACGATGACCATGGGGCTCGACAATCGGTCGAGCCCGAGCCGGCGGCGCATCGCGGGCGGGAGGGTAAGCGCTCCACGTTTGCTCACAGGAAGAGTTGTTGCCATGCCGTTATGCTGCATCGCTGCATTGCCGCTTGCAAGCATCATCAAGAAACCGACGGACCACGGTATCTTGGATGGCATAGAGCAACACCGATGACGCCGAGCGCGCTCGAGAACCGGGGTTCGAATCCCCGTGGGGACGCCACGCTTTTAGGCCCTATCCATCAATGGAATAGGGTTTTGAATTTTTGAAACTGGCAAAAACTGAATCGGACGCGCTTGTCTGGTGAAATCAACGGAAGTTAGGCAGCAGGACAGAGAGTTTCCAAAAAGACCGATAGAGCTTCGGAACTGTTGCCTGACCTCCCTACTGTTTCCTCGTCGCAATCCGTGACCGAAACCTCAAAGGCCACGAGCAATCATTCGCCGTATACTTTCGATCTATGGCCAACCGAAATCACCACAACCGTAAGGATTCCCTGCACCAAGTGACATAGTATCCGATAATCACAGACTCGGTAGCGCCAAAAGCCTTTTAGTGGGCCACGTAACGGCTTCCCAAACTGTCGAGGATCGACGGAGCCGGTAATTCTCGTGTCCAAATATGCGATGACCTCCGCAGCCACAGAAGGGCCAAGATCTCTCAACTCGCGCAACGCAGACTCTTCAACCCTGTAGACCCAACTCACGCTTAGCCTCCTCGGGAGTATAGAGCCTAGTCCCATTCTTCTCGTGGCTCTCCCAACGCGAAGATGCAGTCCGATAATCTCTCTCGTCTTCGACGGCGGCCAATAGGCCGGCAGCCAGGCTCTCTAGGCGAAGAAGCTTACGGTCATCTGATTGGCCCACACCCTCCAAAGCGGCCCGCTTGATGTAGGCAGCCGGGCTCATCCCGCGCTTCTTAGCTGCGGCACCAATCCGGCGTTTTTCGACATCGGTCAGTCTGATGGAGGTGGGTTTTGTCGAACTCGCCATGCACTACAGATGTATTACATTACAATTTCTGTCAATCACTCACCAGTCAAAGCACCAAATGCAAGGATTGACCCTCATTCCTATGACCTGCCTCGCGTAGCCGGAGGGTCAAAATAAGAGTACCGGGCTTTGAGATTCTGGTTGGAGGCCCGAGCCGCCGTAGCCTTCAAGGTAAGACTGACGCAGATGATCGCCGATGTTGCGGAATGCAAATTTTCGTTGGTGCTCAATGTCAGTCGCTGTCCATCAATAGAGGGGATTAGGTAAACCGCGCGTGGCACGAGCATGTGGCACGGCCGCGGGCGTTTCTAAATGGGTCTTTTTTTGGACACTTTGCATGGGGAAAGTTACATCTCATCTGCCTGGACCTCCACTGCCCGTCGGAACCTATTCAATTTGTGTTTACTATAGACTCGTTGTTGGTTCGCC